>ERZ773118.489-NODE-489-length-43279-cov-36.5387_pt1 | contig 43279 bp, 48 predicted proteins | sample MGYA00580562_ERZ773118 | MGnify/ENA primary metagenome ERZ773118 (study PRJEB29015, sample SAMEA2737878) | human gut metagenome | biome: human gut; feature: human-associated habitat; material: faeces | place: China | collected 2012 ... | reverse complement strand
GACCTCAGGGCAGCACCGGAGCCGCAGGGCCTCAGGGACTGACCGGAGCTACCGGCCCCATCGGCCCGACCGGGCCAACAGGACCTCAGGGCATCCAGGGCATCCAGGGGCCCCAAGGACCTCAGGGAGCCACCGGCGTTACCGGGCCTCAGGGTATCGCAGGAGTAACCGGACCAACCGGAGTAACCGGGCCCACCGGAGCTACCGGGGCAACCGGCGCCACCGGCGCAACTGGAGCAACCGGGCCAACTGGCATAACCGGGCCGGCCGGAACCGCAGGGGCAACCGGCGCCACCGGCTTAGCCGGGACCACCGGACCAACTGGTGCCACCGGACCCACCATAATAAGAAAACGGCTATATATCCATTGTATCAGGAAAAATAAAATAAGAGCTTATCACTTTACCGGACAAGCGCCGCCCAAGTAGAGACTACGGGCGGCGTTTTCCGTTGTGAGGCGGAAAGGAGGACAATTCCCATGCTTCGGGCCAACATGGCCCGAGGCCGCTTCTGGGCCTGACTGAAAAAGTTAGGCCCTTTTTTTATGCCAAAATGAAGGAGGTTAATTGAATGGCTGATGATAAAAAAGATTTGAAGCAGGAGGAACCGACCAAGAGCGGCCCCGCCGCTCCCGAACAGAAGCCCCCCGGCAAGGACGCACCGCCCACCAAAGAAGCCGCAGGTTCACCCCCGGTAAAGGAGGCCCCGGCCCCTGAAAAGGACAGCGGCCCGAAACAGGAAAAGACGGACGCGGCAGGCCCCGCGGATAAAAGCCGCCCCGGAAACGTCATTGATATTTCCGGCGCTATGATTGATAAAATCGTTGCGGAGAAAGAAAAGACGGCAAAGGTGGCGGAGGCCGGGAAGGGACAACCCGCCGAGCCTGAAAAAACGGAACAGAAGGATAAGAAAGAGCCGGAGAAGCAGGCGGGCCGCGCTCCGAAAGCGGTAAAAAAGGCCCCTGAAAAATCGGATAAGCCGCCCGCCGCCCAAAAGGCCGAGCCGAAAAAGGAGGCTCCGATCCCCGAGAAGCCGAAGGAGCCGGAAAAGCCCGCCGGGCCTGTGGCGGCCCCGCGTTCCGGGGAGCCGGAACAGATTGTCCACATCAACCTGTCCGAACTCCACGCCTTCAAAAACCACCCATTTCAGGTGCGTGATGATGAAGAAATGCGGGCGATGGTTGCCAGTGTTAAGGATAAGGGCGTAACACAGCCCGCCATTGTGCGGCCCCGCGAGGGCGGCGGCTATGAAATCGTGTCCGGCCACCGCCGCCAGAAGGCAAGCCGGCTTGCCGGATATTTGGATATGCCCTGTATCGTCCGCAACCTTACCGACGAACAGGCCATCACGCAGATGGTGGAGGACAATACCAACCAGCGTGAAAATATCCTTCCCAGTGAGCGGGCGAAGGCCCTGAAAATGCAGTTGGAGGCCATCAAACATCAGGGAGCGCGGGAGACTTCGGGCCAAATTGACCCGAAGGAGGCCGGAAAACGCTCCAATGAGATTGTGGCCCTCCGCAACAAAATGACGGTGAAACAGGTTCAGCGGTATATTAAGCTCAACGACCTTGTGCCGGAACTCTCAAAGGTCATGGACGAGGGCCGGATAAAATTCACTCCCGCTGTGGAGCTTGCCTATATCGCACCGAAAAATCAGCAGTATATCGCCGTTGCCATTGACGCGCAGCAGTCGGCCCCGTCTCTCTCGCAGGCACAACGTATGCGGGAGCTCGACCAAAAAGGCGTGCTCAACGGTGATGTGATTGATGGAATTATGCTGGAAGAAAAGAAGGAGGTAGACAAAGTGATTATCAACGGTGCAGAGCTGGAAAAGTATTTCGGGAAGGAAAAGACCCCGCAGGAAATGAAGGAGCAGATCATCAAACTGCTGGACGATTGGAAGGGCAAGCAGAAGGAACACGCGAAACCCGAGAAAAAGGCGGAGAAGGAGAAATAAGACAGGGCTTCGGGCCAAGTTGCCCCGAGGTTCCTGCCTAAATGCGGGGCTCTGCCCCGCGCCCCGAGGCTCAAAGGATATAATATATTCCCCGTCGCCGTGGTCTGTATAGCGCAACCGGGGAAGGCAGTCAAGGGTGGCGCTTGCGCCACCGCCTGCGGCGGCGAAGCCCTTGACAGCCTTTCCCGGTTGTGCTTGTAGTAGTCAAGCGACGGGGATATATATTCCTTTGAGCCGTTCCCCTTCCCACGGGAAGGGGCGGAGGGGATGGGCTATCTATTAAGCGCAAACAGGAAGGAGGAACCCCATGAAACGACCTTTAGCATACATCACCGCCGCGTGGACAGGCGAACACAAGGCCGACACGGAACAGGCGGCGCAGTATTGCAGGGCGGTCTATGAGGCCGGATTTTCCCCGGTCTGCCCTCTGGTCTACCTGCATTTGTTCCTGAATGACGATATTCCCGAGGAACACAAAAGCGGGATTGACATGTCCCGTGATATGCTCCGCCGGGCTCATGTTCTGGTGGTGTGCGGCAACGGTATGACAGAAGATGTGAAGAACGATATTGCCGTTGCCGGGCGGCTCAACATCACAGCAACCACCCTGGACGGCATACTGACCGTGAAAGGCAAGGGCCGGGAGGCTCGGTGCGATGATTAGCGCCTATATTGGCAATCTCGGCAAATACAATGAGGGGATTCTCGCGGTGGAACCGTTGAGATTTCCCGCCTCAACAGAGGAAGTACAGGCCGTACTTTCCAAGATTGGCGTGGACGGTATACGGTATGAGGAAATCTTTATTGCCGATTTTGAAACTAATGTTGCCGGGCTGCGGAACCATTTGGGAGAAGGCGAAAGTATTGACGAACTGAATTATCTTGCCTCCCTACTGGACGAACTGGACAACGGCCAGAAGGCAAAATATGAAGCCGCCCTCTCGCTCGGAGAATATACCGGGAGCGTTAAGGATTTAATCAACCTGACCCAAAACCTTGACTGCTACGAATTTTACCCAGAGGTACAGAATGAGGAAGAATTGGGGCGGTATCTCATTGACGAGTGCGGAGCCCTTGACGTGCCAGAACATATCAAAGACTATTTTGACTATGAGGCATACGGAAGGGATATGTTCTTAAATACGACAAGCGATTTTGCGGGGGGCGGCTATATCGAGAACAACGGGAGTCCCTTCATGGAACACTATGACGGGAAGGTTCCAGAGGAATACCAGATATTTTCCTATCCCGATGAACCCCGCCGCTCCATTCTCGAAGCATTGAAACAATTCCGGGAGGCCCCGCCCCCGGAACATGGCAAAACAGCAAAGGCCGCGATCCATGAGGAACGGTAGACCTCGGGCCAACTTGACCCGAGTTTTTTTGCTGGCCGGACGAAAGGAGGTGTGAATATTGCCAAAAAAGAAAGCGCCCGCCGTGGAAACGCCGATTGCTGAAAACGAGTATGTGAAGGAACTGCTGGCCCTGCTGAAAGAAAACCAATCTCCGGCAGGAAAGGAACTGTTAGAGGCTATCGGCCATGTTTCCGAAATGGAAAAACAGCTTGCCAGCGCGGTTGACGAGCTGAAAGCCATGCGGCAGGATTTGGAGAAAATGAAGAACCACCCGTTAAAATCAGCCCTGCAAAAATCAATCGTTGTCCTGCAAGACCGTATTCTTGCCCTGCGTGACAGTCTCGCGGAGTTGAAAGCCGGTATCATTGAAGGCTGTAAAAACACATTGACCGCTGTGAAGGAGCGTGGAATTTCCGCGCTGGATCACGCCGCCCGGTTCTTCCATATCAAGCCGGGGCTGACAGCCCTGCGAAACAACATCAACGAAGGCATACAGGCGGACGAGAAGGCCATTTCCAGAATAGAGGCCGTAAGCGCCGAGTACCACGAAGCCGGGCGGCATGTGAAAAACATAGGCCGGGCCCTGATGGGGAAGGAGGCCGTACAGGAGGCGAAGGCTCCCGGCAAGCTGGCAAAGACGGTACAGGCCCCCTACCGGGCGGAACGGGCCTGTTTCCTTGCGGCCCGGAACAGTCTGGATAAGGCGGTTGCCAGTCTTGAACGGCTGGAACGTGCCGCCGAAAGACAGCCTTCTATCTTGAAAACCATGCAGGAGCACAAGACAGCAAACCCGCCGAAGAAGGAAAAGACAGCTCCGGCGGCGGCACATGACGGGCGGTAGACCTCGGGGGCCTCCGGTTTTAACTGGCGGCTCCCGGACAGGAAGGAGGTATCAATGGAAGAAGAAGTATCAAGAAAAACCGTAGCTATATCCGTACAGGCGGCAAAGCTGACGGGCCGGGTGCTGTTCATGGCGTGCCAGAAGTTTCTGGCCGGAATGCAGAAACACAACCGGGACGCGCTCACGCCCCACGGGCGGCAGACCGTGAAACAGCTCATGGGCCACACCGGACAGTCCAACAGTATCCAGCTAAAGGGAGACGCCCGCCTGTTTGACCGGGTGGCCCGGAAATTCAATGTAGACTATGCGTTCCATAAAGTAGGCCCAAAGGACTATCTCCTGTTTTTCAAGGCGGGACAGGCCGACGCCATCACGGCGGCATTTTCCGAGTATACCAAGCGGGTGATGGCCCGCCAGAACGACAAGCCCTCTATCCGGCGCGGGCTCCAGCAGGCTATGGGCCGCGTCAAGCCCCGGCAGAAGGAACGGGAAAAGACCAGAGAGGCGGTGCAGGAACGGTGAACGCCAAAATCAAAAAATATGTGGTTCCCAACCTCCCGTACCTGTTCATTTTCTGGTTCTTCTGCAAGGTGGGGACGGCCTACCGCCTCGCGGAAGGTGCGGACTTCGGCGCGAAGCTCATAGGTATGATGAAAACCATAGGCCCGGCTTTCGGGACAATCACGCCGGACCTCGCTGGCTTCGATTTGCTGGTGGGCCTTGTGGGGGCCGTGGTGCTCCGGCTGGTGGTCTATAACAAAGTGAAGAACGCAAAGAAATTCAGGAAGGACGTGGAATACGGCTCGGCCCGTTGGAGTGCATAATCTTAAGTGTAAAGAACTCTACATGGACGCACAGGAGGATATGCACATGAATGATTACAACAAAATCACAGCCCTTTACTCCCGCCTTTCCGTAGGCGACGAGGACAGGGACGGCGGCGAAAGCAACTCCATACAGAACCAGAAGAAGTTTTTGGAAAGCTACGCCAGACAGCTAAAATTGACGAATATCCGGCACTACATTGACGACGATGAAAGCGGCAGATTTTTCGACCGCTCCGCCTACTCCCGCATGATAGAGGACGTAGAAAACGGTAAAATCGGCGTGTGTATTATGAAAGACATGACCCGCTGGGGGCGCGACTATCTCCAAGTCGGCAACGCTATGGAGATATTCAGACGGAACAATGTGCGCTTTATCGCGGTCAACAACGGGATAGACAGCGAGAAGCCCGACACATTGGAGTTTGCGCCCTTTATCAACATCATGTCGGAGTGGTACGCAAAGGACATCAGCAAGAAAGTAAAGACCGGCATTAAGACGAAGGGCATGAGTGGAAAGCCGATTGCCACCGAAGCTCTCTATGGCTATGTCAAATCCCCGGACAACAAGGATTTTTGGATAATCGACGAGGAAGCCGCCGGAGTTGTCCGTTTGATTTTTCGCCTGTTTCTGGACGGGAAAAACCGCAACCAAATCGCCGTATATCTGACGCAGGCGCAAATCCCAACGCCCACATTCTACATGAAAGAGCGCGGGCGGGGAACGTGCAAAAACAGGGCGCTCAATGAGGATAACCGTTACAAGTGGAACAAAGCCACTTTGACCCATATCCTTACACGGCAGGAGTATTGCGGCGATGTAGTCAACTTCAAGACTACAAAGCATTTCCGGGACAAGCGGAACCACTATGTAGACCGGAGCCAATGGCAGATAACCGAAAATGTGCATGAGCCGATTATTGACCGCGCCGACTTTGAAACCGCACAGCGGATTTTGGAAAACGCGCCCGTCAGACGCCCCAACGGGGACGGGGAAATCCACCCTTTGTCGGGCTTGCTTTTCTGTAAGGATTGCGGCGCAAAAATGCACATCCGCATAGATTACAGAAACGGCGGCAAGCGGCACGTTGCCTATTGCAGCGAGTACCACAAGGGAAAAGCCAAAAACCCCAAATGCCATTCCCCGCACATCATTGACGCGGACTTGCTCATGCAGACCGTCGCGGAAGTGCTGAAGAAAATCGAGGACTATTCTATCAGCAACCGGGCGGAGTTTGAAGCCTTAGTGAAAAAGAACCTTGCCATGCAGCAGACCGACCAGACCAAAAAGCAGCAGAAGCGTATCCCACAAATCACGACGCGCCTTGAACAGATCGACAAGGTGCTGAACAAGCTCTATGAGGACAACGCCCTCGGCACTATCCCGCAAGACCGCTACGAGCAAATGTCGCAGAAGTATTCAGAAGAATACTACGCATTGAAAACGGAGCTTTCCATACTCCAAGAGCAGCTATCCGCTTATGAGAACGCGGGAGGACGGGCGCAGAAGTTTTTGAAGCTGACGGAACGCCATGCCGCCTTTACTGACCTCACCCCCGCCATTCTCAACGAGTTTATCAGCAGGATTGAAGTGCATGAGCGCGACCAGAAAAGGGCGAGATACGCAATCCAGCACATCAGCATATATTTCAACTATATCGGCAGATTTGAGAACGAAGTAACGCAGCTTGCAGAGCCGACAGAGCAGGAAATCCGGCAAATGCGGGAAGAAATCGAAGAAGCCAAAAAGGAAAAGAGCCGCGCCTACCACCGGAAGTATTCAAGGGAGTACCGGGCGCGAAACCTTGAAAAGCAGCGGGAGTATGAGCGTATCAAGGCGCGGGAATACCGGGCAAGGAGAAAGGCGCAGACCGCCGCCGCACAGCCCGCACAGTAAAACAGAATAACCGACAACCAAGAGGGATTTTCCGGCTACGGGAAGTCCCTCTTTTGTGCCCGGAGAAAGGAGCTGCCTATGGCAGAACAGACCCCCGACAGTATCATCACGACGCAGAGAAACGGGCAGACTATTGTTGCGGAGTTATTTTTCAATCACAGCAGCACAGAAACATTCCGCGACAAGCTGCTCAAGACGATACTTGCCGACAGTTCGTGTTTATCTGCGTCTGACGGTCAAGAGCCGGAAAAATCGGAAATCTTGCGATAACAGCCGCCCCGACGATACATTCCACGTCCGGGCGGTTTTTATCGTCAAAAACGCCGTTTTCTCCAAGTCAAGAGCCGGAGAAAACACCCGAAAAATGCCCCTATTGCGTAACAGGGGCACAGAAAGGAGTTTGCATGAGAACAGGGCTTACCAAGCAGGAAAAGACCACCGATATTTGGTTTGACGAGAAAGACCCCCTTATCCATATCCGCACCCACAACACCGCCTTGAAAAAGCGTCTGCTTGCATACAGCCGCCGTTATCCGGCGATCTGCCAGCAGACTGACGCAGACCCGGAAACGGGCTGCATGGAGTTTGACATTGAGAAAGGCCGCTTCTCTTTCCGTCTGACCGCCCCATACAGCGAGGAACGGCGGGAAGCGGCGCGGCGGTATGCCAGAGAGAGCAACGTCGCCGACAGGCTGAAATAGAGTTGAAATGTTCATAGTTTTGTGCTATACTTTTTCTAAAAGCAGAGTAATACTGCGGAATTGATTGGAGGACAACACAATGGTTACATTTATGAGATTAAGATAAAACCGCGAGTTATGTTGCGGTTATCCGTATTGCATAACTCGCTTATTGAAGCAGAGATGTAATTACGGAGGAAAAACAAATGAATAATAATTTATCACGCTTTGCAGACAGCAAGGTTTATTTTCAATGCCCAATTTGCACAAAATCAATGGATATACAAGGCAATAGCCTAATTTGTAGACATGGACATTGCTTTGATATTTCAAGATATGGGTATGTAAATTTGTTGTTAAAATCATCGCCCAAAACCAACTACAGCAAGCGGTCTTTTGACAACCGGCACCAAATTTTGGAGTATGGCATGTATGATGTTGTGTTGGAGAAAATCATACAGTTTATTTCTGATACGCCATCTATAAGAAACATTTTAGATGTTGGTTGCGGCGAGGGTTTCTATGCAAGGCAGATACAGCAAAGAACAGAACGAAACATCTTTGCCTTTGACTTGTCAAGGGAGGCAATACAGATTGCATCAAAAAAAGACAAGCGCAAAGCAGTGAAGTGGTTTGTTACTGACTTATCAAAAATCCCTTTGAAAGACGGAAGTATGGATTGTATTTTAGACATATTTTCGCCTGCACACTACAAAGAATTTCAGCGATTGCTATCTCCTAACGGATATGTTGTGAAAGTAATTCCTACGAAAAATCATTTGAGGGAAATCAGGACTAAAGTGCAAGCACACTTGAAAAATCCAGATTATTCAAATGAGTCTGTCGTTGAATATTTTGAGAAATATCTTAAAACCATTTCAAGAGAAACGGTTTCAGCCACCGTACAGTTGTCATCAGAACAAAGAATGTCGTTTATTGAAATGACGCCGCTTCTCTTTTGCGTTGAAAAAGATTGCGTTGATTGGCGTACTCTCACACATTTGACAATCGAAGCTGATGTTTTAATAGGAATGTATTAAAGGGCGTATTGATATTTAATATTCCCATTTATTGAGCAGAACGGAGTAAACCAAACACCCTAATCAAAAGGACAGCCGAGGAAATCGACTGTCCTTTTTCTATGCCGACAGGTAGAAAGGAGTGACCACCCATGACGAAACCGAGAGAAAAAAAACGCGAGGAATTGCAAGCCGAGATTGAGGACGGGAAGAAGAAAATCCGGCAGCTTGAAAATCGGGAAAAGGTGTTGCGGCAAAAGTTATCCCAAGAGGAACGCCGGACGCGCAGCCACCGGCTGGTCGTCCGAGGCGCAGTCTTTGAGAGCATTGTGCCGGAAGCCAAGACCATGACCGATGAGGAAGCCGCCGCCTTTCTCCGGCTTGCCCTGACGAGCGAGGAAGCGCGGGCTTATCTGAAAAAACGCACCGAGGGCGGGAAAAGCGAATAATCCCTTTGGAACAAAGGGCGCACTTATACACCCTTGCGGGCGTGTGCGCTCTGCCGAGGGCGTATCTCCGCACAGGGAACTTTCCCCGCGCTCCGATATGGCGGCTTTGCCGCAACAAGGGGCTGCACCCCTTGCGCCGCTTACGCGGCTATCCCTGCACACCCACAAAAACAGTACACCCGCCGTTGGCGTCTGTACCATTTTTGCGGGTTTGGTTATCCTATCCGGGAGGTGATACCCATAGCCATTTACCATTGTAACATCGGCATTGTGAGCCGAGGAAAAGGCAAGTCAGCCGTTGCCGCAGCCGCCTATCGAAGCGGCGAGAAAATCACAAACGAGTGGGACGGAATGACCCATGACTACACCCGCAAGCGCGGCGTTGTCCATACGGAAATCCTACTGCCGCCCCATGCCCCGCCCTCTTTCTCTGACCGTTCAACCTTGTGGAACAGCGTGGAGCTTTACGAGAAAGCCGGGAACGCCCAGCTTGCCAGAGAGATTGACGCAGCACTCCCCATAGAATTATCCAGAGAGGAACAGATCCGGCTTGTCCGTGAATACTGTTCCTCTCAATTTGTTTCAAGAGGAATGTGCGTTGATTTTGCCATTCACGACACCGACAGCGGCAACCCCCATTGTCATATCATGCTTACCATGCGCCCCCTTGACGAGCGCGGCGCATGGGCGGCGAAGTCCAAAAAGGAATATGACCTTGACGAGAACGGCGAGCGCATACGCTTACCAAGCGGCAGATACAAGACACACAAAGTTGACCTCACAGGCTGGAACGACAAGGGCAACGCGCTTTTATGGCGCAAGGCATGGGCGGATATTTCAAACGCCTACCTTGAACGCGCCGGACACCCGGAGCGTATCGACTACCGCAGCAACGCCGAGCGCGGCATTGACGAGCTGCCCACCGTCCACATGGGCGTAGCGGCCTGTCAAATGGAGAAGAAAGGCATAGCCACCGAGAAAGGCGAGCTGAACCGGAATATCCGAAAGGCAAACCGCCTTATCCGGGAAATCAGGGCGCAGATTGGAAAGCTCAAAGAATGGATTGGCGAACTGTTCAAGGCGCGGGAAACCGCCCCGGAGCAGCCCCCGCAATCCCCCGGCCTTGCAAATCTGCTGATGAAGTATTTAAGCGTTCAGAGAGAAAAGAGCCGGAAGTATTCGCAGAGTTGGCAAAGGCAGCACGCCGCCGATGAACTGAAAACCGTTGCAAAGGCGGTCAACTATCTTTCCGAGCATGGTATTTCTACCCTTGCGGAGCTGGACGCTGCCCTTTCCTCTGTCAGCGACCAAGCCGACGCTATCCGGGAGGGCATGAAAACCGCCGAGAAGCGCATGAAAGAATTGCAGAAATTGATTGAATACGGGAAGAACTACACCGAGTACAAGCCCATTCACGACGAGCTGAAAAAGCTGAAAAATGGCTGGACGAGCAAGCGTGACAAGTACGAGGAAGCCCACCGCGCCGAGCTTACGCTATGGAACGCAGCGAGCCGCTATCTCCATGCAAATCTGCCGAAAGGGACAAAGACCTTGCCTATCTCTGAATGGGAAAAAGAGTACGCCACTCTCAGCGGGCAGAGAACAGCGGAATATACCAAGCTGAAAGAAACCCGCGCCGAGGTTGCCGAGCTGCACAATATCCGCAAGTGCGTTGATATTGCACTGAAAGCCGACCAGCCGGAGCAGACCCGCGCCAAGCGGCACGACTTAGAACGATGAATGGAGTTGAGATTTTTGTACTACACCCAAGAACAGATAGACCGGGCGAATCAAGCCGACCTTGTTTCTTTCCTGCAATCACAGGGCGAGCAGCTTACCCGCGCCGGGAATGAATACCGCTGGAAACGGCACGACAGCTTGACCGTCCGGGGAAACAAATGGTACAGGCACAGCCAGAGCAAGGGCGGCGGCCCCGTTGATTTTGTTATAGAGTTTTTCGGCAAGAGCTTCACCGAAGCCGTGGAACTTCTCACAGGAGAAAAGGGAGCCGCACCGCCGCCGGACAGACCTTGCCCCGCGTCCCTTTCCGACTTCCGGCTACCACCCCCAAACAGCGACAACCGAACAGCGAGGAACTACCTCACAGCAGCCCGCCGCATTGATGAAGATGTGACGGGCTTTTTCTTTGCCCGCGGCGATATTTACGAGGACGCAGCCCACCACAACGCCGTATTTGTGGGGCGGGACGAGGACGGAATACCGCGCTACGCCCACAGCAAGGGAACGGCGGGAAACTTCCGGCTCGATGTGAAAGGCAGCGACAAAGCCTTTAATTTCTGTTACCGGGGCGAGGGCGACAGGCTTTTTGCCTTTGAAGCCCCCGTTGACCTGCTCTCTTTCCTCTGCCTGTTCAAAAAGGAATGGCAGAAGCAGAGCTATTTGTCATTGGGCGGCGTGGGAGAAAAAGCCCTATTGCGTTTCCTTTCTGACCGTCCGAACATCAAGACCGTTTACCTCTGCCTTGACAGCGACCAAGCCGGAAACGACGCTTGTAGCCGCCTTGCGGAGCTTGTGCCGGAGGGCTTGACCGTCCACCGCCTTGTGCCGCTGTTTAAGGACTGGAACGAGGTATTGCAGCACCGGGCAGAAATCACAGACGGGAAGTATATCCAGGAAGCAGTTTACGGCCTGAAAGAGCCGCCGCAGGAAGAAACCGTCGAGATTATCCGCATGAGCGAGGTTGACACGCAGACCGTTGAATGGCTATGGGAGCCGTATATCCCTTTCGGGAAAGTAACCATTGTGCAAGGCAACCCCGGCGAGGGCAAGACCACCTTTGCCCTACGCCTTGCCGCTGCCTGCACCACCGGGGGAACGCTGCCGGGAATGAAGCCCCTGCCGCCATTCCAAGTGATTTACCAGACCGCCGAGGACGGGCTGGGCGATACCGTCAAGCCCCGCTTGATAGAAGCCGAAGCCGACCTTGACCGCGTGCTTGTGATTGATGAAGCCAAGCGGGAGCTTACCCTCTCCGACGAGCGCATAGAAAAGGCAATCACGCAGAACGGGGCGCGGTTGATTATCCTTGACCCAATACAGGCGTACATGGGCGAAAAGACCGACATGAACCGGGCAAACGAAGTGCGCCCCATGTTCCGCCGTCTTGCCGATGTTGCCGAGCGTACCGGGTGCGCCGTTATCCTTATCGGACACTTGAACAAAGCTGCCGGAGGGCAGAGCGCATACCGGGGCTTAGGTTCTATCGACTTCCGCGCCGCAGCAAGGAGCGTCCTGCTGATCGGGCGCGTGAAGCGGGAGCCGAATGTGCGTGTTATCGTCCATGACAAATCTTCCCTGGCGCCGGAGGGCAAGCCCGTTGCCTTTTGCCTTGACCCGGAAACAGGCTTTTCATGGATAGGCGAATACGACATAACCGCCGACGAGCTGCTATCCGGCGCGGGCGGGAACACCGCCACCAAGACCGAACAAGCCGAGAAGCTGATACTTGACCTGCTTGCAGACGGGAAAGAGCTTGCCAGCGAGGACATTGTAAAGGCCGCAGCCGAAGCCGGAATATCCGAGAGGACGGTACAGAACGCCAAGCGCAACATGGGCAGCATTTTGGGCGCAAGGCGTGTCGGCGGTCAATGGTATAACTTCATCAAGAAGAAGCAGCCGCCCGAACCCGCAAGCTGAAAGTGCAAAACGCAGACCCTTTGCACTTTGCACTTTCGCACTTTCACAAGAATTTGCGTCAATAACTCAAAAAAGCACTTGACAAAACGCTTCATGGGGAACGGCCAAAGACATAGCCCCATTCGTAGACCCGAAGTTTGAAAACAACGTGATACTGACCGGGACGGAATTTTTGACTATGAACACCCGGCCCAAAATCCCGGCCAACGCCCGAAATCTCAACTGCTGTATTATCGGTTCGTCCGGCTCGGGAAAGACCCGGTTCTGGCTGACCCCGCAGCTCCTTCAAGCTCATTCCTCGTATGTGTGCGTAGATCCGAAAGGCGGTGTCCTCTCCCAAGTGGGCCATTTCCTGCAAAAGAGGAAGGGTTATAAAATTAAGGTGTTCAACTCGGTGGACTTCCGAAAGAGTATGCACTATAACCCGATGGCCTACATCAAGACAGAGAGCGACGTTCTGAAATTCGTAAACGCCCTGATAACCAACACAAAGGGACAAGGGAAAGAGGGGGACGAGTTCTGGACGAAGGCCGAGACGCTTTTGTACTGCGCCCTTGTGGCCTATATCGTATTTGAGGGGCCGGAGGAAGAACGGAACATGAACACGTTAGTTGAAATGATTAACAGCATGGAAGTAAGGGAGGATGATGAAAGTTTCAAGAACGCCGTTGATTATATGTTTGACGGCCTCGCCAAGCGCAAGCCCCGATGCTTCGCGGTGCGCCAATATGCCAAGTACCGCCTTTCCAGCGGCAAGACTGCGAAAAGTATCTTGATTAGCTGTGGGGCGCGTCTGGCCCCATTCGATATTGCGGAGCTCCGGGAGATTATGAGCTATGACGAGTTAGAGCTTGACAGGCTCGGGGACGAGAAAACGGCCCTGTTCTTCTGCATTTCCGACACGGACAGCACCTACAACTTTATCGTGGCGCTGGCCTTCTCGCAGATGTTTAACCTCTTGTGTGAAAAGGCCGATAACGTCTACGGCGGGCGGCTCCCCCATCATGTACGGGTGCTGTGGGACGAAGCCGCCAACACGGGACAGGTGCCGCAGCTTGAAAAAATGGTCGCTGTCATTCGCTCCCGGGAAATCAGCCTGTGCCTGTTCTATCAGGCCATGAGCCAGTGCAAGGCCCTGTATAAAGACAATTCCGAAACCATCTTAGGAAACATGGATTCGGTTATCTTCCTCGGGGGCCGGGAGCACTCCACGATTAAGGAAATCTCGGAGGTACTGGGAAAAGAGACAATCTCCATGTATACCGAGAGCCGGACACGGGGCCAGTCGGAAAGCTACGGCCAGAACCTCCAGCGGCTCGGCAAAGAGCTGATGACAATGGACGAGCTCACCACAATGGACGGGAGCAAATGTATCTTACAGCTTCGGGGGCTCCGGCCCTTCCTGTCCCCAAAGTACGATTTGAAAAAGCACCCGAACTATAAATACACGGCGGAGACAGACAAGAAGCGCAACGCCTTCCGTCTGGAAAAGCTGATAAGCGCCCGGTTGAAACTGAACCCCGAAGAAGTCTACGAGGTTTACGGGGCCGGGGCCGGGGAAAGCGCCGAGGACGATATTCTAAATTATGACGATCTGGACGACCCGGACGCCTTCGCTTGACCTCGGGCCAAGTTGGCCCGAAGCTCCCGCCGCCTGAAATGGGCGGCTTTTTTCGTAGCCGGGGCGTTTGCCCCACAACAACAAACATTTTGAATGGAGGAAACTATATGGAATTTTTTGCTTCTGCTATCGACACCCTGAAAATCCTTGTAATCGCTATCGGCGCGGGCCTCGGGGTCTGGGGCGTGGTCAATCTTTTGGAAGGTTACGGTTCGGACAACCCGGGAGCCAAGAGCCAGGGAATTAAACAGCTTATGAGCGGCGGCGGGATTATCCTGATTGGAACAACGCTCATTCCCCTGCTGTCCGGCCTGTTCAGCTAAACGATAAGGAGACGCCATGCAGATAATCTTCGACGCAATCGCGGAATGGCTCAAGGGCCTGCTGGTTGCCGGTATCATGGGCAACCTCGGCGGGCTCTTTGACAACGTAAACGCGCAGGTCGGAGAGATTGCAGACCAAGTGGGGACGGCCCCGGCGGCATGGAACGCCGGGGTTTTCTCCATGATACGGCAGCTCTCCGAGACTGTCATTCTCCCAATCGCCGGGCTGGTGCTCACCTTTGTCATGTGCTACGAGCTCATTCAGCTACTTGTTGAGCGGAACAACCTGCACGACATAGACACATGGATATTTTTCAAGTGGATATTCAAGACCTTCTGCGCCATTCTCATTCTGTCCAATACCTTCAATATCGTGATGGGCGTGTTTGATATGGCGCAGTCCGTAGTCCAGCAGTCGGCGGGACTGATACAGGGGAGCACCGAAATCACCCCGGATATGCTGGCCGATATGGAGACGCAGTTGGAGGCGATGGAGCTGGGCCCCCTGCTCGGGCTCTGGCTCCAATCCTTCTTTGTGGGCTTTACCATGACCGCTCTCAATATCGTGATTTTTGTCATTGTCTACGGGAGAATAATTGAAATTTACCTAATGACGAGCCTTGCCCCGATTCCCCTTGCAACGGTAGTCAACCGGGAGATCGGGAGCATGGGCCAGAACTATTTCCGCTCCCTGCTGGCGGTGGGCTTCCAAGGGCTTTTGATTATCGTCTGTGTCGCGATCTATGCGGTGCTGATACAGGGGATTGCCACGGGCGGGGACATGATAGGCGCGATATGGGGCTGTGTGGGCTATACCGTCCTGCTCTGCTTTACGCTCTTTAAGACGGGCTCCCTCGCAAAATCCATCTTCGGCGCTCATTGATAAGGCGGAGCTTCGGGCCAAGTTGGCCCGAGGTTTCAGAAACGAGGTGAGGCTATGGCCCCGAGACGGTACGGAGTAGCCCCGGACGGGAGTATTCAGCCGCTATGGCATGGAAAACTGGCGGAGGATTTTACCGAGGCGGACACCCTGCGCTTCATGGCCGACACGGATATTCAGTTAAGCGGAAACGTGTCTGCGGACACGCTGACGGCAATCAGGCGGGCAGGCTACCGCTACGAGGGCGGGGAGGTTCTTCCCCTGCCCGGAAAGGAGGAAATGACAATGAGCGAAGAAAAGACCACGGGCGCGCAGGCCCCGGAACAGGAGGCCCCCGGCGGCTCCGGCTTAAAGCTGGACGTGACCGCCCGGCCCATTGACCCCATCAAAAATCTGGTGGGCTTTGCCACCGTGAAGCTCAACGACTGCTTTGTGGTGGAGGACTTCAAGATTTTACAGAGTGACAAGGGCTTGTATGTGGGTATGCCGAGCAAGCCGGATAAGAGCAGCCGGACAGGCTACCGGGACACGGTGAAGCCCATCACGAAGGAGTTCCGGGAGGAACTTCACGGGGCGATTTTAGAGGCGTACCAACAGGAGATAGAAAAGTTGCAGGCCCGGATTGCCGCCGCCCGGCAGGCTCCACCCCCGGAAAAGGCTTCCATCAAGGGCCAGTTGGAGGCCAGAACGAAGAAGGCGGCAAAGGAGAACGCCGCCCGAGCCCCAAAGGAGAAGCCAGCGAAGGCGGCGGAGCGGTAACGCTTCGGGCCAAGTTGGCCCGAGGTTCCCCGGCGGAAAGGAGGCGTTTTCATTGGCAAGAAAAAAATCCGGGTATGGCGCGGCCTGCTACTATGCCGGGAAGATGGTGGGCCGCTGTACGGTGGCGGACGGTGAAGCCTATACTGCTCTGATGGAACAATGCGGCGGAAACGCGGCCCGCGTTTTACGGGAGTATGCCTATTTCTCCCCCGAACTGAAAGCAATTTTAGAGAATGTGGCGGTTATGCAGGCCGCAAAAAGCCGTGCTGAAAATCCACCTGGCCTGTTCGCGGAACCGAAAATCTCCCCGTGGGGAAAGGTGCAGACCTGCGACACGCTCTGTCCGGGCGTCTTTCTGGTGAGTACCGCCAGCCACGGCGGGACAATGGTTTCAAAGGAAGTGGCGGCATTTCTCTCCCCCGCCGCTAAAAAATGCGGTTTCCGGCAGGGCGGCTATCTCTGCTTCGAGGAAGATACACAGGAGGAAGTGGTTTTCCGGGAACTGCTGGATAAGCAGCTCTGGAAAATCCCCGACCGGATTAGGAATAAGGAGGCGTTTGAAGAAACCATCAACCAATCCCTCCGGGAACACAACCCCGCATATTGGAGGGCGCGGAAGCGCGGGAGGGAAAACGCCCGGCCCGCTGTCCGGCAGGACGCGGCCCGGAGTGAGACACGATAACCGCTTCGGGCCAAGTTGGCCCGAGGTGATGAAAGGAGGTTTTGAGCTTTGCCCTATGTGCAGGTTCCAAAAGATTTATCAAAAGTAAAGACCAAGCTGGCCTTCAACCTGACAAAGCGCCAGCTTATTTGTTTCTCGGGCGCGGCGGCGGTGGGAATCCCCGTCTATCTGCTGACCCGCCCCGTGATTGGCAGCAGCCCCGCGCTGTTCCTGATGATTGGCCTCATGCTCCCATTCTTTTTCTTTGCCATGTTTGAGCGTGACGGCCTCCCCTTTGAAAAGATACTGCGAAACTATATCCGGGCCCGGTTCCTCTGGCCCCAAGTCCGGCCCTACAAGACCGAAAATTTTTATGCCGCATGGAGCGGCCCCGGCGCTTCGGGCCAAGTTGGCCCGAGGCCGGAGGACACACCGAAAGGAGGTACCAGGATTGCGAAAAGGAAAAGAGGTAAAACAGGCCGCGCCCAAGCGGGCGGGCGATAAGGGCCGGAAACAGGCGGGGCCGCAGACTGCACAGCAGACAATCCCGTTCTGGGAAATGTTCCGAGACGGAGTATGCCGCTTAAATAACGGCGTTTACACAAAGACGGTGGAGTTTGAGGACATCAATTACCAGCTCGCGCAGGCCGAAGATCAGTCGGCCATCTTTGACGGGTGGAGCTCCTTCCTGAACTACTTTGACAGCGCCCTGCCCTTCCAGCTCTCATTCATCAACCACCGTTCCCGGCCTGAAAGCAAGTACACCGTGAATATCGCCCCGAGGCATGACGAGTTTGACAGTATCCGGGCCGAGTATGTGGAAATGCTGGAAAACCAGATTGCCAAAAGCAACAACGGCATTGTCCGCACGAAGCTCATTACCTTCGGCGTTCCGGCAGACAGCGTGAAGGCGGCGCGGCCACGGCTGGAACGGATAGAGGCCGACATTATGGGGAATTTCAAACAGTTAGGCGTCCAGTCGCGTCCCCTCCCCGGGCGGGAGCGTCTGGAAATCCTTCACGGCCAGCTCCACCCCGGAGGCCGGGAACCTTTTACATTCACATGGGAGCAGATACCGCAGACAGGCATGACCACAAAAGACTTCATCGCCCCGACCAGTTTTGACTTCCGCCGGGGCCGGTTCTTCAAAGTGGGGGCAACATGGGGCGCGGCTTCTTATTTGCAGATAACCGCCTCGGAGCTCTCGGACAAACTGCTTGCGGAGCTTCTGGAACTGGACACGGAAATGACCGTCACCATGCACATTCAGACGGTAGACCAGTCAAAAGCCATCAAGACCATCAAGGGCAAGCTCTCGGACATTGACAAAATGAAGATGGAGGAACAGAAAAAGGCCGTCCGCTCGGGCTACGATATGAACATTCTCCCGCCCGACCTTGTGACGTTCAGCAAAGACGCAAAGACCTTGCTGGAGGATTTGCAGAGCCGCAACGAGAGAATGTTTCTTTTAACCTTCCTGATTGTCAATATGGCCCCCACGCGGGAACAGCTTGAAAACGAGATTTTCACGGTTTCGGGTATCGCGCAGAAATACAACTGCACAATCCGGCGTCTGGACTTCCAGCAGGAGCAGGGCTTTTTGTCCTCCCTCCCCCTCGGCTGTAACGCCGTGGAGATCCAGCGGGGACTGACAACGAGCAGCACCGCGATTTTCATTCCCTTCCTGACCCAAGAGCTCCGCATGGACGGGGAGGCCATCTATTACGGCTTGAACGCACTTTCCCATAACATCATCATGGCAAACCGGAAGAAGTTAAAGAACCCCAACGGGCTTTTTCTCGGAGTGCCGGGAAGCGGAAAATCCTTTGCCGCCAAGCGGGAGCTTGTGAATGTATTCCTTGCCACCAATGACAAAATCCTGATTGTAGACCCGATGGGGGAATACTCGCCGCTGGTTCGGCGGCTCGGCGGGCAGGTGGTGGAGATTGCACCCAACAGCCCGCACCACATCAACCCTATGAGCCTGATTGCCGATTTAGACAATGGCGAAGAAAACCCAATGGCGCTGAAAGCGGACTTCATTCTCTCGCTGATGGAGCTGATTGTGGGCGGCAAGGATGGCCTTCAACCCGTGGAGCGGACAGTTATTGACCGCTGTGTGCGGCTCATGTACCGGGACTATCTGCAAGACCCCGGCGCGGCCAAAATGCCGATACTCCAAGACCTGTATGAGCTCCTGTGCAAACAGACGGAGCCGGAGGCGGCCCGGCTGGCAACCTCGCTGGAAATCTACGTTTCCGGCTCCCTGAACGTATTTAACCATGAAACCGACGTTGACCTGTCAAGCCGCCTTGTCTGCCTCGACCTAAAGAAGCTCGGGGCGGGCCTGCGGACAATCGCCATGCTGATTATGCAGGATTTAGTCAATTCGCAGGTGTCGGCCAATTTCGCGCAGGGAACGGCTACATGGTGCTACTTTGACGAGTTCCATCTGCTCTTGAAGGACGAGCTCACGGCCTCCTACTGCGTGACCGTCTGGAAAATGCTGCGGAAGAAATTCTGCGTTCCCTCGGCGCTTACACAGAACGTAAAAGACCTTTTGGCAAGCCGGGAGATTGAGAATATCTTTGAAAACAGCGACTTTCTCGTTATGCTCTCGCAGGCCCAGGGCGACCGGCAGATTTTGGCGAAGCAGTTAGGAATCAGCCCCACCCAGTTATCCTTTGTCACCAACAGCAACAGCGGCGAAGGGCTCTTATTCTTCGGAAATGTGATTATCCCATTCTCCGACAGGTTCCCTCAGAATACCGAGATTTACCGTCTCCTGACCACCCGCCCGGAGGATTTGAAAGATGAAGGGGCGGGCGTATGACCGGGACACTTCGGGCCAAGTTGGCCCGAAGCCCATTCCAGCGGTACAGGAAATATCAAAGGATCAGGCCGTCAACTTTATCCATCAGTACCATTATTCAAAGGTCATGCCGCGGCTGAACCGGTTTTACTTAGGCTTTTTCATTGATGGGCGGTTAGCCGGTGTGGTGGTATTGGGATGGGGTACGCAGCCCTTGCAGACAATCCGCAAGCTGTTCCCCTGCCATGTACTGCGGACAACGGACTATATCGAAATCGGGAAGATGTGTTTCCTGCCGGACTTCAACGACACCCAATGCTTCGGAAGTATCGTCATTTCACAGATGGTGAAATGGCTGAAAGCCAACACACGCTATCTGTATCTTTACACATTGGCGGACGGTATCATGGGAAAATGCGGCTATGTGTATCAGGCCAGCAACTTCCAGTATGTGGGGAGCTTCACCACAAGCGTTTACCGGGACAGCCTGACCGGGGAGAAAATCCACCCGCGAAGCGCCCGGCTCCTGCTGGAAGAAAATGCGGCCTTTGATGGCGTGGCAAAACGCTACTGGCTGACTTTTGGCTACTGCCAGTACAAGGGGATTGAGAAAATCAATGGCCGTATGTTCCGCTACCTGTACCCGCTTACCAAACGTGGTCGGAGGATTTTACAGAGCTACCCGGAGTATCAAGGTCTGGCCTATCCAAAGGATAAAGACCTGTTCTATTCCATGCGGAGCGCCCCCGGCACTTACATTCCAATTCCACAGCCCCGTTTTAACAAAGAGGTATGCCAGTTCAATGTCCAGAGATATTGACTGGCACATTTCATTTTCGGGGAAAGGAGGTTGATTTTATCGCAAAATGGATAGACCGGACACCCGGAAAGAAACTGGACACTTCGGGCCAACATGGCCCGAAGTCCGCCAGAAGGAAACAGGCCCCGCCCGGCCCGGAGCCGGAGGCGACGGGGCCTTCCTCCCGCCTGCGGTTTGAGGACGAAGGGGAACCGGGCAACAGCACAGGCCGGACAGGGGAAGAAACTACCTCGGGCCAAGTTGGCCCGAAGCAGGGGCAGAAGAAATTCCGGCAGGACAAAGAGCGGCCCCGGCCCTCGGAACGGCTCCGCCGTGAAGGGGAGCCGCCGCCCGGAGACAGCGCCAAGGAGGCCCGGACAGGAGCAGACCCCGGCAAAACAGACAGCGAAGGGCCGCAGACACGGGAAGGGAAAAAGACGGAGAAGGCAAAGGCACGGGCTGAAAAAGCCGGGGAAAAGCTCGGCAAGGCCCGGACTAAGCTGGACGCACAGAAGCCGCCCAAAGAGCCCGGTATCCCCCGCAGGCTGGCCCGAAGCGCCCGCACCGGAGCATGGATTTACGCCCATAACAAAATACATGAAGTGGAGCATGAAAATGTGGGCGTGGAAGGAGCCCACAAATCCGAGCTTGTGGCCGAGAGAGGTATCCGCAAGGTGTCCCGATTTGCCAAAAGGCGGTGGCGTACCCGCCACGCCCGAAGCGTGGTGAAGTGGGAGAAAAAAGAAATCCGAGCCAGTGCGGACTATGCGTTTCACACCGCCGCGCAGGAACACCCGGAGCTATACAGCAATCCCCTGTCCCGCTTTTCGCAGAAGTGGAAACTCAAACGGGAGTATGCCAAGCGGGCGCGGGAGGCGGCGAAGCAGGGCGCAAGGGCGGCGGAGAAAACCGCCGTTACCACGGAAAAACTGGCCCGGCGTGTGGCCCTCTTTGTGAAACGCCACCCGGTCGGCGTCCTGATTGTGCTTGCCGTCCTTCTGGTGGTCATGCTGCTGATGGGCGCTTTATCCTCCCTCCCCGGCATGATTGGGGGCGGGGCCATGAACGCTGTTTTAGGCACTTCCTACGGTTCCGAGGACAGCGACCTGTTAGGGGCCGACGAGGACTACACGGCATTAGAGCGGGCGATGGCGGACGAAATCGCCAATATCGAGAGCACCCACCCCGGCTATGACGAGTACCGCTATCAGGTGGACGAGGTGGGACACAACCCCTATGAGCTGTCCTCCTACTTAACCGCAAAATTCCAATCCTACACCCGCGCCGAGGTACAGGGGGAGCTTCAAGCAGTATTTGACGCACAGTATAAGCTGACCCTGACCGAGACGGTGGAAATCCGTTACCGCACGGAAACCGATACATGGACGGACGAGGAAGGCAACAGCCATACGGACACCTATGAAGTTCCCTACGAGTATTACATTCTCACCGTCACCCTGAAAAACCGCACCCTGCCCGTGGTTATCAACGAGCGGCTAACCGCCGACCAGAAGGAGCTCTATTCGGCTACCATGTGGACGAAGGGCAACAAGCCCTATCTGTGGGATAACATCTACACGGGCGGCGATACCGACCCCGGCCCCTCCTACGAGATACCGGGGGAGGCCCTGACCGACCCGGATTTTGCCGCCCTGATTGCCGAGGCGGAAAAGTACCTGGGCTACCCTTATGTATGGGGCGGGAGCTCCCCGAGCACAAGTTTTGACTGCTCGGGCTTTGTGTGCTGGGTATACACCCATTCCGGCGTTTACAACCTGCCCCGCACCACGGCAACCGGGATTTACAACCAATGCGCCATCATTCCAAAGAGTGAAGCCCGGCCCGGAGATCTGATTTTCTTTACCCGCACCTATGACAGCGCCGGGTCTGTCTCCCACGTCGGCATTTATGTGGGCGACAATATGATGATTCACTGTGGCGACCCCATCAAATATGCCAGTATCGGCACGTCCTACTGGCAGGAACATTTTTACGCCTTCGGGCGGCTCAACTGAAAAAGGAGGTTTTGCATGAGCAGTAAAATTGACAAGGTATGCGCCGAGATTGAGAAGGTCAAGGCGAAAATCAGCGAACAGCAGACCCGGCTCCGGGAGCTGGAACGCCAGAAAACCGAACTGGAAAACACGGAGATTGTGGAGCTGGTGCGTTCTCTCAACCTGACGCCCGCCGCGCTGGCCGACTTCCTGAAGGAGCAGAAAAAGGCCCCTGCCGCTTCGGGCCAAGTTGGCCCGAAGTCCGGAGAAAGAAAGGAGGAACCGACTGATGATGAAAACTAAATCCCGTATGGCGGCGGCGCTGGCCTCCGTTTTTCTCTGCCTCCCTGTCTTTGCCCTTCCGGCCTACGCGCAGAGCGCCGAGCCCACGGAGGAACCGCCCGCACAGGAGGAAACCACCACCGCCAAGCCCTTCACCCCGGAGGGAACCGGCACAGTGGTTGACAACGCCACCGACGAGGACGGAAAAGAGTTTTATACCATTCAGACCCCGGACGAGCACGTTTTCTTTCTGGTCATTGACAAACAGCGCACAAGCGAAAACGTCTATTTCCTTGATGCTGTGACGGAAAAGGATTTGCTCTCCCTCGCGCAAAGTGAGAAGGAGCCCGAGACGGTGGAGCCGGAACCGGAGCCCACACCTGCGCCGCAGGAGCCCGCCGACGAGCCGGAACCCACCCCGACCCCGGAGCCCGAAAAGAAAGACAGTCCCATCGGAACAATCCTTCTGGTGCTGGCCGTGGCGGTCATCGGTGGCGGGGCCGGCTGGTACTTCAAGATTTACCGCCCGAAACATCAGGCCCCCGATCTGGACGAGGAAGAAATTGACTTTGAGGAAGAAGGGGACGAGCCGGACGGGAACAGCGACCTTCCGCCGTGGGACGAGGACGAGCCGGAGGAAGGAGACGAACCGGGGAAGGAGGACATGGAATGAATTTTACCGACAGCCCCTATGAGCGAATGATGAAGCAGGTTCCCCGGCCCTCCCGGCACGACCCGGAGCCCTGCCCTGCCTGCCGGGAGCGCGGCGGTGATTGCAGGAAGAAGCGGCGCACCCTGATTGTGGAGCCCCGCAGGACTTCGGGCCAAGTTGGCCCGAAGCGGTGATGTGCCGGGAGCTGACCCGTGACGAGAGGAAAACAATCCGGCGGCTGGTCACGGGTATGTGCGCCAACTATGACAGCGAATACGGCTGTCTCCCGCTGGACTGCCCCTGCTATATGCTCGGCAAATGGTGGACGGGGAGCCTGTGCCGCTACTTCCGGGCGGCGGTGCTGCCTCTGGCCCCGGTGCTGGAAGCCTCCCTCACGGGGGAGGCGGCGGAGCCGGAAATAAGGCGCTGCGCCGTATGCGGGAGGGCCTTTATTCCCGAGGGGCGGCAATCCTACTGTTCCGAAGCCTGCAAGGCCGAGGGCAACCGCCGCCGGAGCCGGGAGCGTATGCGGAAAAAACGGGAGAAAAACAGGAGGCGGCGTTACGATTAGGCCCTGTAAAACCCCTGTGTTTCTGGGCTTTCCGCGCCCGGTTTGAGCGGTCTTAATATCAATCTACGTCTTGCCCCTGTTTTGCGGGGTAAATCGTAACAAATAAGGACTTCGGGCCAAGTTGGCCCGAGGCTGGAAAGGAGGAATTATTTGGACGGGTATAAATACTACTCTACACAGCGGCCAGTGGATATATGGACGTTCCCTGAACCGCCCGACAACAAGCCCGTGGAGATTAAAAACTATGACTGTGATTTTCGTATTCCCATACCGGGGGAAGCCTTCCGGGCGTGGGGCGAACTGATTTACGCAAAGCCGTTGACAGACAAGCAGATGGAGGACTACGAACTGAAACCCTCCCGGAAAAATCCAGACCTAAAAAAACGCATGGAGGAACAGACGCAGGCCCTCGGAAAATGGGAGAACAGCCGCCATTTCTCCGACCGCAAACGGCTGACATGGTTCCACCCGGATTTTGGTTCCTATGTGCTGAAAGACTTTGTGACCCCGGAACAGCTCGCGGAGCGGTTTGGAATTATGCAGGAATTACAGGCGGAGCGCAGAGAAAAACTTTCGATTGCCGCCCAGCTCCGCAAGGGCTCGAAGCAGGCAAAGGATCATCAGGAGCCGCCCGCAAAGAAAAGCGGCCCCGCCCATGAGGAAAGATAGGAGGTATTTCATGCAGGAAAAGGATAACCCCTTGAAGTTGGCGGAGCTCTCCGCTGAACAGAATTACAACATGATTGACGGTGTGCTGAATAATACGCCGCCCGCCCCGGTTCCCCCGGAACAGGAAAAGCCGGTGGACAAGGTGAAGGAACCGCCCCACCACAAGCGGAGCCGGGAGCGGGAGGAACGGTAATGCCCCGCCGCAGGCGGAATATCCCGCTTTATGTGATGGTGTCCCCAGAGGAACTGGAACAGCTCCACGCCCGCATGGACGAGGCAGGCGTCCGCAACATGAGCGCCTTTGTCCGCAAGATGGCCTTAAACGGCTATATTCTCCATGTTGACCTCTCGCCCGTTCGGGAACTGGTTTCCCTGCAACGGCGGTGCTCCAACAATCTGAATCAGGTGGCGATCCACGCCAACACCTATGGCGTGTACCCGGACGAGATTGCCGGGCTTCAACAGGACTACGCCGAGCTGTGGGGGCGGATGAATGACATACTGAAACAGCTTGCCACTATTATTACATTATAAAGTGGTTCTATGTGAAAGGAGCTTAGGAAAATATCTAAGCTCCTTTTAATCTGTCATCTTTAACTAACTTAACTAATTCATCATAATGTGATGAATCAGTAATAATTTGAAAAGTGCAATGTTCTTCGTTTAAGGCTAATTCAAGCTGTTTAAATGAATCTTTCGGTTTATCTACATAATCACCATAAGCCTCTAACCCTGTTACAAACCTTTTCAGAACAGCTTTAATAGCTTCAAAAGATTCATCTACACCTATCCATTTGCGTCCCAGTTGATATGCCGCATCCAGTGTAGTACCAGAGCCGCAAAAGCAGTCTAGTACATAATCACCTTCATTTGACGAAGCTGCCACGATACGTTTTAACAAATCTATGTTTTTTTCTGTTGGATACCCCGTTGTTTTAACATTTTGATTTACAGAATCCCTAAAATCCAACCAAATATCCTGAACCGGTATACCTGCACTGTCATCAAAGTAAACTTTTCGCCTAGGATTTCCAGTTGGCGACCAATAGATTTCACCATTAGCGTCAAGTTCATCTAACTTTTCAGGAGTAAATTGCCAGTGTTTTCCTTCTGGGGGCATTTTCCCCCTCCATGGTGAACCAGTAGCTCCATTTCGCGTTCCTGGAGCATGGACAGGAACTTTTTTATATCTTCTTCCAGTCGCTTCATCAATACATGGATACTGTTTTATTATATTTTCTTCACTCCATGAAGTATATGGACGATTCCACACATATTTTTCTGATTTTGAATAAAACAAAATATAATCAGAAATATTTCCGTATGTATTTTTGGTATAATTTTTGTTGCTACATTTTTTTCGTGTAATAAAGGCTCTAAAATTTTGTTCACCAAAGACTTCATCCATTATAAGTTTTATTTGAAAAGCCATATTACCATCTAGATGAACATAGATTGAGCCATCGTCGGATAACAATTCTTTTAATAAAATAAGACGTTTACGCAAAAATTCTATATATTGTCCTCCACATAAAATGTCACTATATGCATGGGTTTGATTTTTAGAATTAAATGTACTGCGCGTGGCAAATGGAGGATCAATATATATTAACTTAATCTTGCCAAGAAAACATCCTTCAGCTAATAGTTGGTGCAGTACGTCAAAATTGTCGCCCCAGTAAAGAAAATTTTCATTTGCCGAACCATCAGTAGGGTTTACAGTAAAACTATTTTGGTGTTCTTTGAATGAGGCTTTTAATATTTTCTCAACACTATCTTTTCCTTCATATTCAAGCCTGATTCCAATTTTTTTTATATATTCAGAAAAATCAGGAGAATTAGCTATATTAGGTATTCCTGTTGCCATAAATCACTCACCTATTATCCAATCCATAGTAATTCTTTCTGGAATCATCCTTAAAGTTACTACTTTAATTTTATCGCCCCAACGCTCTTCAAGTTTTGCGTAGTCATCCCACATTGTACCTAATAACAGTCCGGGACCATCATTCAGAAACATGACTTTAATATTAATGTTTTTAGACTTAGCATAATTTAATATTTCATCGGCACAACTGGTATATCCGCCAGTCCTATCATCCTCCTGCGCGCCTCCACGATCGCCATCGTAACGTGCCAAACCTACAACATACACATTTTTCTTAGACTTATCACTAATAATAAAATCAACTGGTCTATCATAATTAGGATAGTCTTTAAAAATTTTACCCAAGAGAATATCTTTGCCTGCACCTTCTGGTCCCCAAGTTAATACATCTGTAAAATTGGTGCGCATAAGATTGAAAAATTTACCAGTCAAATCATATCCTTTTTTCCCTCTATCTTTGTATTCCCAAAGAAGGGCACATAAGGCTTCATCAGGAATAGGCCGTGATTCAAATTTAGCTTGTACTATATGTATGGCACGAAATCCCTCTCCAAACTGTTCACAAATTTCTGCTGCTTTACGCTTCTTTTTTAACATTTCAACGGGTGTTTCTGGACTTACATATTTTCTAAAAACTCTAGCTAATTGAATTCTCATCCACCCTTCTTTAATCTCGGAAATTTTCATAAATAGTGAGACTGAGCTTTCTGAGCTCCTAAGCAACTGAGAAAACAACACTAATACTGGTTTATATAATTCACAGGCGTCTGGTAAAATATCTGGGTAATATTCTCCTGTTGATAGCGTAATCCAATTATGACCTTCCTGTTTATAGTCTCTGAAACTACTCATTTTAGTACCTCCTATCTACCTTTAGGTTATGATTATAGCATAGAAAAACATAAAAGTGAATTTATTTAAACCAAAGAATTTTATCTTACTCTTCGGGCCAACTTGGCCCGAAGTATCTGGGACAAGATTTGCAAAGTCCCGACAACATTGTTGTCCGGCCCCTGAAATGGTAAAATTATAGTAGGATAAAACAAAGAAAGGGGCTGTTTACATGAGACTGATATTTAAGATTTTTGCTTTGCCGTTCCTGCTGGTTCTGTCGCTTCTGGTGGCGGTGCTGATGTTCCTGTTTGAGGTGGCCGGGTGGCCGGGTGGCTTTTGTCTCTGGCTTCCGGGGTACTGGCCCTGATTGCCGTGGGCCTGTTCGTGCTTCAACATCAGCCTGTCGGCGGCGTGGCGTTTCTCGTCCTGGCTTTCCTGCTCTCGCCCTATGGGCTCCCGGCTATCGCGGAATGTATCATCAGTGCATTGGACGAGCTGAACTATTCCCTCCGGCGGTTTATCACAAGCTGACGGGCGGCGGGACTTCGGGCCAAGTTGGCCCGAAGCAGGAACGGCAAAACGGCGGCTCTGCGGGGCCGCCGTTCTTCATGGAATGGAGGTGTGATATGGCAACTACCCGCCATTTTACCCGGCATATCAACGCCGGGGAGACGATAGCGGAGGCAATCAAGGACTGTACTGACTATGGTAAAAATCCCGACAAGACCCGGGGAGGCGAACTTATCTCCGCTTATGAGTGCGACCCGGCCACGGTGGACACGGAATTTCTGCTTTCTAAGAGCAAGTATAAGGCCATCACGGGCCGGGTGCAGAAGTGGGACGAGGACATTTTATGTTATCAGATACGGCAATCCTTTCTTCCCGGGGAAGTGACCCCGGAAGAAGCAAACCGTATTGGCTACGAGCTCGGCATGAGCTGGACAAAAGGCAACCACGCTTTTATTGTCACAACACACATTGATAAGGCACACGTCCACAACCACATTTACTACAATTCAACGTCTCTGGACTGTACCCGGAAGTTTCGGAATTTCTGGAACAGTTCCTTTGCAATCCGGCGGGTAAGCGACCGGATCTGTCTGGAACACGGGCTTTCGATTGTGAAAAATCCGAAGCCCCGGAGTAAAGGCAAGTTTAAGAATTACGGGGAATGGCTCGGAAACAACAAACCGCCCACCTTTCAGGAGCAGCTGCGGACGCAAATCGACGCGGCCCTCTTGCAGAAACCCGCCGATTTTGCCGCGTTTCTCTCACTGATGAAGGCGGCGGGCTACGAGGTCAAACACGGGCGCGGCGGCTCTCTCTCGTTTCGCTGTCCCGGACAGGAACGGTTTACCCGTTGCCGGGCCTCCACACTCGGGGAAGGTTATGGCCCGGAGGATATGCGGGCCGTTATCGAAGGCCGCGCCCCCTTGCCCTCCAGCCGGGCGGCGGAGCCTGTGAAGCTGGGCCGCAGGCTCAACCTGATTATCGACATTCAAAACCGGCTTCAAGGAAAAGGCCCGGCCTATGAGCGGTGGGCGAAAGTATTCAACCTAAAGCAGATGGCGGCGGCGCTGGCCTACTTGCAGGACAACGGCCTGACGGAGTATGAGCAGTTGGAGAAAAAGGCCGGGGAGGCCACGGAGCGTTTTCACGTTCTGGCCGGAAAAATCAAGTCGGTGGAGGCCGCGCTTGCCGCCAATGCGGAGCTCAAAGGAGCCACGGTAAACTATGCAAAGACCCGCCCCGTGTTTGAGGCGTACAAGGCTTCACGGTACAGTAAAAAATTCCTTGCAGAACATGAGGCGGATATTGAGATTTACCGGGCGGCCCGGGCCAAAATGAGTGCCATTCTGGACGGGGCGAAGCTCCCAAAGATGGAGAAACAGAAGGAGGAAGGCCGCAGGCTGGCGGCTGAAAAAAAGGAGCTCTACGCCGAGTACCGGGAAGCCCGGAAAGATATGCGGGAAGTCACAACGGCAAAAGCAAACATTGATTATCTGCTCGGCCTGACCGGGCAGGAGAAAAACAAGGAACAGGAGCGATAGCGAATGAGACGCAACCAATCGAGCGGAGCGACGGAGCTTCGGGCCAAGTTGGCCCGAGGTTCCGCAGGGTTTGGGGCTGGCCCCAACAAGCGGGATTTTTCAGGTTTCGGCGGGAGCCGGAACGTGGAAAATTCGCAAGTGTATAGACACTTGCATCGCTTGCCGTTTAGCGGTAGGCTGAAAAAGATAACAAAGAAATAAGACATACATATGTCCTATTCCATGTTATAATGGCATGGGGTGATTATATGAAGATAGACCGTCTTATCGGTATTATTACAATACTTTTGCAAAAGGAAAAAGTAACAATTTCTCAATTAGCCAAGCGCTTCGAGGTTTCATGCAGGACTATCCAGCGTGATATTGATGATATATGTAAAGCTGGTATCCCTATTGTGTCCATGCAAGGATATGGCGGGGGGATTTCCATTGAAGAAGGTTATAAAATTGATAAAACAATACTGACACAAAAAGAATTGAGTGCTATTTTTATGGGCCTCAAGAGTATTGATACCATTTCAAAATACCCTTATACCCAAAGCCTGATGGAGAAACTAAGTCACGATAAGAGCTCAATCCTTTCCGATCAAAACAAAATTATTATTAGTTTAGCCTCGTTTTATCAAGTAAGCCTAACTGAAAAAATAGATTTAATAAAACAGGCTATTAACAATCGGGAACTGATTTTATTCCACTACTATTCTGAAAAAGGAGAAAGTGAACGTACCATTGAGCCTTATTTTATAATATTTAGGTGGTTTGCATGGTATGTTTACGGGTACTGCCTTACTCAACAAGATTATAGACTTTTCAAATTAAATCGTTTAAGCAAATTACAGAATCTAAAAACAAATTATGAGGAAAGATTTATTTCAGAAAAAGAACTTGATTTTGACCAATATATTTGGCGTGACGATATAAAACTGGTAGCCCTTTTTGATATGAGTGTAAAATATAGACTGATTGATGAATATGGCCCGGAATGTATAACATTAGACCATCAATCTGGCAAACTGCTTTTTGAAAATGTTTTTACAAATTATAATTATTTAGTTCAATGGATACTTAGTTATGGAGAGGCAGTAAAAGTTATTGAACCTTGTGAATTAGTGAATGAAATCCGTAAAAAGGCCAAAAACATGTTAGCTCAATACGAGGAATAGGACATAAAGGTGTCGTATTACATGTGTTACGATTAAAACAAATGGAGGAATTGAATATGAAAAAAGAAATATCTATTACAGATAGGCCGGAAAAACTTGCCGGATATGAAGCGGAGCAATACTTTGCTGCCTGTGGTAATTTGTCATGGTACGATTTTGTGACAGCCATGCCATCGTTGGTATTCCTCGTTACAGGCTGGAAATCGAACGGTAAGGAAAACGCCTGTCTGCAATCTTGGTCTACCTTTGCCGGAAGTGGAGCTGACAACTTTATATGTATCATGGGAAAGGTTAATAGAGGCGGGCATATGTATCAATCGCTGAAAGAAACAAAAGTATGTGTATTAAATTTCCCATCTATCGACATTTATGACCGCTGTATAAAAACGATTGGCAACAATCAGTTTGAAACAGATGAAATTACCGCCTCTGGCTTAACTGCGGAGAAAGCCATAATGGTCAACGCTCCACAAATTAAAGAATGCTTTTTGAATATCGAATGTGAATATTTGTGGGAACATGAGCTTTTCGAGGGAAGTCAAGAAGTTGCAGTTGCATTGAAAGCCGTCAACATTTGTATGGATAGAGAACGCTACGACCAAAGTTTGCTCGGCAGATACGGAAAGAGTGGATATTTATATCAAATCGACCAACCGACCAATCCAGAAACAGGTGAGATCACGCCGATAAATCACGGAACATTGGAACCGGATGTTCCTATTGAGTGGGTTACGAATTAAGCGTTTGCTTCGGGCCAAGTTGGCCCGAAGTCTATAAAGTAGCCGCTGCTGCAACAAAAAAATGTTGTATTGTCAAATGAAAAAGCGGGGGCTATCACGCCTCCGCTTTTCTGGCTTCTTTGGCTTTTTGTATTCCCTTTACGGTATCGGATACAATGACAAGATCGGTTTCATCAACGCCATTTAGAAGTTCATCGAGTTGTCGGCGCTGTGTAGTCTTATCCGGCGTTTTCATCGGAAAGAAAAACTGGTCTACCGATATATCAAAGAAGGTCACAAGTTCATAAAAAACTTGCAGGCTCGGGTGCTGGCCTTCATTCTCGATTGAGACGAGATAGCGTGGGGCAATATCAAGTTCTTTCCCTAACCGCTCCCGGGTGTAGCCTTTGGCCTTCCTGGCCGCTTTGATGGCCTGTCCGAAAGCCTTGAAGTCATAGACTTCTGTTGGTTTTCTCATAAATAAATCACCCTATTACATTGTATAGCTCCAATTTTCAAAATGAAATGAGTTTACAACACATAGAGTTTACCTAAATAACACCAATTATGTACATGAAACAGCAAAACCGCTCAACGGTAAATAAAAAAAACCGTTGTTTGGCGGTAGGATAGTTATGCGCCTAAACAAAATACAGTAGCCTAACGGCGGTTTTGAAATAGCAATCAAAGCCGTCGTTTTCTTTTTGGAAATAAGAATAACGGAGGGTGTGATAAAATCGCCCTATTTAGAGGACACGGCGGTACAAGGAGGGTATCGCCGTGAACCATTATATTCGACATAATCAGTCAAACTTCTACTTCTTAAAAAAAGCCTGACCCTTTATGTCCATAGTTGCGCTCCTCCATTTACCTATACACATCATTTAAGAGGAACTAATAGTGTTTGTTCTTGCGCTCGTTTGGCCTTGTGCTATACGGGCGCTTTTCATTTGCGGCAAACTGGCTTCGGGCCAACTTGGCCCGAGGTTCCAAACAAAGGGGAGTTGCCCCGCTGCCGCTCCCCGCCCTCTCCATTTCGGTTCACTCGTCCACCAAAACCGAAATGGAGGTATCACTATGAAGAAAATCAACTTGCGGGATCTGTACCCGTTTTATCATAACGACCTGTTTGTGGAAGTCTCTGACGAAGTGGCGGCGGCTCTGGCCGAGGCCGAGCGCATGGAGCGGAACTATATCCGCCGTGTGTATTGGAACAAAGCGTATTTTTCGTTGGACGCCGGAGACGGTATCGAGCATGAAGCTCTTTTCGTTGCCCTGTCTCCCTGTGAGCTTTACGAGCGCAAGGTTACGGCGCAGGAGCTCCGCGCGGCCCTCGCTTCGCTCCCGGAAATGCAGAGCCGCAGGGTTTACGCTCATTACATACTCGGAATGAGCAAAGTTGAAATTGCAAGAGCCGAGAGAGTCCATGAGAAAACAGTTCGGACTTCGATTGAGCGCGGGCTCCGCAACATGGAAATTTTTTTGAAAAATCGTATCTAAACCGGCCCGATTTTGCCCGTTTATTCTCATGGCTATTGAGAGGGATAACTACCTCGGGCAAGTTGGCCCGAGGCTTGAAGCTCCCCCGTGCAGCTTGACAATTTCATAAAAAGATACCCGGATACGAAGGGTGTGTATGCTGAGTGACAGGCCCGCCATGACCTCTATTGCCAGAGAATAGAGAGAGCGACAAGGCCCATGTCGCAGGCGGGCCGAGGCTGGTTCCGCCGGATAAAGCAGACAAGCCTTGATACTTGCGTTTAGTCATAGTCCGAGCGTTGAAGCGGCCAAAGGCCGTGAGCCGTCGCAGGCATTGAGAACGCCTTGCCATAAGAATGGGGAGAGGTGAAATTCCTATGGGGTGGACAAGCCGCCGCCCGTCCGGGGTATCTGTGTAAGTAAACGATCAGGAGCGCCGGGCCGGATATTCTGTCTGATAACAGCCCAAAACTTCCCGGCGTGGCGCTCCACCTATTTTTGAATAGGGAGAATCGAAATGGAAAAAGATTTGACTTTGGATATGATGTTGACCGAACGGTGGAGCAATAATGCCTGCCGCGGTTACGTCATATGGGCGATGGAAAACTGTGACTTCAAGCCCGAGTATATTAAACGGGTGGTTCGTGAGCTTCATTGGGTTTTCGATATGAAATCTATTGAAGAAGCCGACGAACACTATTGCCAGAGCCCCTACTAAACCTCTCTTCTCTGCTCTGACCTCGGGCCAACTTGGCCCGAGGTCTTATGAGCAGATGGCAAAGGGCGGCGCGTGAGAACGGGCCGCCTTTTGTCATTTCCTCATAGGACAATCAGGGAATGACATACACATGGAAGAAAGGGGGCGAATATCCATGCAAAAACAAATTCATTTAACGGAGCTCGCGGGCGTTGATATAACGACAGTCAACAAAGAGGACTTAGTTGACGTGTCCGGGCTGACCTTCGATAACACGGTTCCGAGAGAACAGCGGGCGGCGCAGGTGCTCCGCAAAGTAAAAAATCCGTACTGCTTCCGGGTGGGCGATATGGGCGTTAAACTGGAATTTCTGGATAGCGCCCCGCCCCTTGAGGATTGCTTCACTGACTTCCTTCAACGTAAAAAGAGCGGCCTGTAATCAGTGTGCAGGCCGTTTTTGTCGGCCTCGGGACAAGATTTGCAAGGGCTCGACAACATTGTTCACACCACCTATACATGGTATAATATAGGTGTAAAGTGATAAAGGAAGGAGGTTCACATGGCGCGAAAGAGCCGTGTTATCACTGAAACTCAAAAGCAGGAAAGCGTAAAATCATTTGAATGGAAAATCGGTATTTATATCAGACTTTCCAAAGAGGATTTAAGGAATAATGATGAATCCGAAAGTGTAACCAACCAGAGAAAAATCAATCTGGAATTTGTGGAAGAAAAATTCTGCAACGAAACGTATATCATTTATGATATTTATGTAGATGATGGACGCTCTGGAACAACAGAGGACACACGACCTGATTTTCAACGGTTATCAAAAGACATTCGTGAGGGTAATGTGAATTGCGTTGTTTGCAAAACTCTTGCCCGGGCCTTTCGTAACTATGCCGACCAGGGGAAGTTTCTGGAGCAGTATCTCCCTACATACGGTTGCCGCTTTATCGCATTTGGCAATCCCTACGTTGACACATTCGCAAACCCTGACTGTACGCAAAACATGGAAATCCCAATAAATGGCCTTATGAATGACCGTTACGCGGCCAGAACGTCGGAAGATGTACGAAAGACATTTCGGACAAAACGCAACAATGGTGAGTTTATCGGCGCATTTGCCCCATACGGTTATTTGAAAAATCCAGAAAATAAAAATGCTTTTATTATTGATGAAGAAGCCGCTGAAATTGTAAAGGAGATATTCGAGAAATATCTGGCTGGTATGAGTAAACTCTCTATTGTACGGTACTTAAACGACCATAGTATTCTCTGTCCAACGGTATATAAACAAAAGCGGTTAGGCTTGAAGTACCAAAATCCGCACAGTGACCCAACAAAAAACCCTCTTTGGAGTGAAAAGACAGTGGGGGACATACTTAAAAATCAAATGTATTGCGGTGATATGGTACAAGGGCGTTATCGTATAAAAAGTTACAAAGTCCATATTCAGGAGAAAGTCCCGGAGGACGAATGGTTTATTAAAGAAAAAACTCACGAGCCAATTATCGACCGGGAAATTTTTGATAAAGTTCAGCGGTTATTACAGAAGGACACCCGCACATCTCCTAAAAATGATACGCTATATTTGTTCAGTGGTTTCCTGCGTTGTGCTGACTGCGAAAAAGCTATGATAAGAAGTGAAGTTAAAAAACATGTATATTACTACTGTTCGACTTATAAGAGACGGTCAAAAAAAGCCTGTACGAAACATTCCATACAGCATAACCGCTTAGAAGCGGCTGTCCTGTTTGCAATTCAGCAGTATGTATACCTTGCAATCGACTATACAAAAATCATTGAACAGATTAACAGGGCTCCAATCATCAAGAGCCAGGATAAGAAATTGTTGGAGGCTATCTCCAAAAAGGAACGGGAGCTTGCCAAGGTAATTCGATATAAACAGGCTGTTTATCAAGATTGGAAAGACAACGAGATTAGCCAGACCGATTACCGCCGTATGCGGGAGGACTATGAAGCACAGGAAAAAGAGATAACTACAACGATTAAAAAACTACAAAACGAGAGGGCCGAACAAGAAAACGGTGTAGACACTGAAAATCCTTTTCTGGTTGCCTTTCGCAAATACGAAAATGTTACCACACTATCAAGGGATATTCTGATTGATCTTGTTGACAGTATCACAGTTTATGAAGGCGGCAATATCAGCATTGTTCTTCGCTTTGCTGATGAACTCCGCCGGGTGCAGGATTTTATTGAAATCAACACCCATTCCGAAGCGGTTTAATATGACCGCATTTTAATTGATAGTTGGTTTTCTTATTATCCATGGCTCCACCGGTCCTACAGGTGCAGCTGGTGGGATTGCCGCATATGGCGGAATGTATAGAACAACCACAACGCCAATATCTATCGGTATTGCATCTACGCAACAAGTAGCTTTTAATAATACCATGCCATTATTAAATACAACCGTGGCAGCCAATGCTATTACCGTAGCTAATACCGGTATATATGAGATTAACTGGAAGTTAGTATCAACAGCATCAGTGGCGGTGGCATTAACTTTAGCTATACGCCGTAATAGTGTTCCTATTGCATCAACCACCAGTACAAGAACCTTATCACTTGGTGTTGAAAGTTTATTTGAAGGCAGCGTTATTTTCAATTTAACTGCTGGAGATGTAATAGATATGGCTTTGTCTTCTGCACTGGCCGTAACATTAACTTTATCAACAGGAACAAATGCAACATTGACAGTAAAGCAGCTTAGCTGATAATTGTTTAAAACACCTTTGTGTTTTAAACAGTGCAAATTGATGTGATTATCGTATATTTTGTTTTATTCTCATTGAGAGGATTTATGGGGCATAACAATTTTCCCGTTATGTACGGCCCGGCTGTCCCAATGGGACCAACTGGAGCATAAGGACCTGCCGTAAACCACAGGAGCTGCCGGCGCTGCCAGCCGGTAGTCACCGCCCCTAGTCCGGTCGGACGGAAACACACTGGCACTGCAGCTCTTGGTACTTCTGGGAACCACTGTCTCCCAGGCCGGCACAAAAGCTTCGCTTAATGTGAGCCGGCACAACGCAAAATACGTTCCGGCAGTTCCTCGTTCCGCCTTATGGGAGATTTGGCCCTGATGAATGCGATATGATGTGTCATATCAAGTAAATCAGGGCCAAATATACCGCAAGTGTAGCGTGCTTTGTCCCGGCTGAGGTACCTCTGGTGTACTCCCAGGCCAGGCAGCTGGAATGAATTTTAAGACACGCTTTAAAACAGATTCCGGAAAGCAGATTCCGGTTCAGGACCTGTCTATCCATTAAAACAATAAGGAGTGACCATTATCCCCACTGGTGCTATGGGAGCTACTGGCCCCCAGGGACCGACCGGAATTACAGGCGCCACCGGGGCTGCGGGAACGCAGGGGCCGGCCGGAACTACTGGAGCTACTGGAGCCACAGGGGCACAAGGGCCTGCCGGGGCTGCGGGTGTTACCGGACCGACGGGGGCAACCGGACCTACCGGAGCCACCGGACCAACGGGAACGTCTCAAATCTCCGGCGCAATGTCAGCACTTAATACTTCAGCAAGTACCCTTTCTGTAACAACAGATGTAACTGATATTCCTCTGCCAGTTCAGCCCTATATGGATGGATTTACGGCAGATGCTGCAAATACAGAATTTGCAGTCGCTCAAACAGGGACTTATTTAATTTCCTATGATATCAAAATGACTTCTGGATTACCAATGTCATCAAGAATAACATTAAATGGCACACCAATAACGAATTCGATTAATACTTCTTCCACATCTTCAAATGAATATAGTGTGACATTTATGCAGCCTTTAACTGCAGGTGACATATTGGCATTACAATTATATGGCGTAAATGGTCCGGTTTCATTACAAGCCGGTACTGGCGCATCGCTTAATATTGTGAAAATAGCTTAGTTATATTTAGGCATAATATGTCAAACAGTACAGATAAAAACAACTTAACGCAGCAAAAGTCAGGTGTCAGACAAAAGCATCTGCCGGGTACGATGAAGGCTGTCTGCTCCTTATCAGGATTTAGCCATATTTAAATAATATTATGACTGCCAATACCGTTTTTACGGTTCCCGTAACCGGCACTTACCTTATAACCTATAATATTAACGCAGCAGCTGCCCTGCCCATGTTCTGACGTATTTTTCCGGATGGACACTCCCATGGCAGGCATCATTGGTGCCCCGGCTGTTGCTGCAGGCCAATTCTCAGGCCTCTGATTCAACACCTTTACTGCCGGAGGCACACCGGAACTTCAACTCTTCGTTCTGCCGGGACCGTCGTCCTTCAGGCCGGAACAGGGGCTTCACTTAATGTCATACACCTGGCATAATGCCATAACTTCAGGTCCCAGGATATGGGGGATACAGAAATAAAGCGGCAGGCTTTTCTGCCGCAATTACCCACCCGTGTCTTATCTTTCCGGACCTGCACCATTCATTATAACAAAAAGGAGAGACTACCATGTATTATGACTATTCAGATAATATAAATCCGCAGCCGTCCAACTATGAAACATCCTCTGCCCCCTTCCGCCCCAATAACAGCGGCAATGGCAGGAGCAGATGCTGGTGTGATCCGTGCAATCCATGCCCGCCATCCAGCTGCTGCCCACCGTCCGGTCCCACCGGCCCGACCGGACCCATGGGGCCTCAGGGACCAATGGGCCCCAGAGGGTGCCCTGGCGCACCTGGCCCAGCAGGCCCAACCGGCGCCATGGGGCCACAGGGTTACGTAGGTCCCACCGGACCCACTGGCCCGACCGGACCTCAGGGGATTCCCGGAATAACCGGCGCTACCGGTACTGCAGGACCAACTGGTCCTCAGGGCCCACAAGGCATACCCGGTCCTACCGGCCCCCGTGGCGTTACCGGAACTACAGGTGCTGCTGAAACGATAACTATACGCAACACTGTCACAAGTGAACCCGAAACTCCGGCCGCAGTAGTAGATATAACCGGTTCCCCTGACCACATTCTGGACTTCTACCTTCCGCGGGGAGCCACCGGCGCTACCGGAGCTACAGGTGCTGCCGGACCTGCCGGAGCTACGGGAGCCCGGGGGATTACAGGCGCTACAGGAACCACTGGCGCCACTGGCGCACAAGGTATCGCAGGTGTTACTGGTCCTACCGGCCCCCAGGGACCTGCCGGAGCCACTGGTGCTACGGGACCGCAGGGGCCTGTCGGAGCCACTGGGGCTGCCGGCGCTACCGGAGCTACCGGAGCCACAGGCGCTACGGGAGCCACTGGCGCTGCGGGAGCCACCGGAGCTACAGGAGCCACTGGAGCTACCGGAGAAGCACAAACCATAACCATACGCAATACCACAACAAGTGAACCTGGTACTGCTGCCAGCGTCACAGATGTAACCGGCGGTCCTAACCATGTACTGGATTTCACCATTCCCCGCGGAGCCACAGGACCTGCCGGCCCCCAGGGTACAACAGGAGCAACTGGGGCAGCCGGAGCCGCTGGCGCTACCGGAGCTACCGGCGCTACCGGAGCTACCGGCGCTACCGGAGCTACAGGCGCTGCCGGACCTGCCGGAGCCACAGGCGCTACCGGTAATACGGGGGTAGAAGGACCTGCCGGGCCTACCGGCGCTACCGGCGCCACAGGTGCTGCCGGACCTGCCGGAGCTACCGGCGCTACCGGTAATACGGGGGCAGAAGGGCCTGCCGGAGCTATCGGCGCTACCGGTCCTACCGGCGCCACAGGCGCTGCCGGACCTGCCGGAGCCACTGGCGCTACCGGTGATACAGGTGCAGAAGGACCTGCCGGACCCACCGGCGCTACCGGCGATACGGGTGCAGAAGGACCTGTCGGGCCTACCGGAGAAACCGGACCCACGGGCGCCGCAGCCACCATCACCATCGGAAGCGTAACCACAGGCGACCCCGGTACCGAGGCATCTGTAACCAATTCCGGCACCTCAGAAGATGCAGTCTTTGATTTCGTCATTCCCCGCGGGGAACCCGGAGGCGGCGGGGCTCCGGAAGTCCTGGCAACAGTGGATACAACCCCTCAGCCCACTTCGGCTAACGGGGCACTGATTTTTAATGAAACTCCGCTGGTATCTGGAACTGCCATTACCCATACTGCTGGTTCTCCTGATGTGCAGATTAACCAGCCCGGCATCTATCAGGCCTTCTTTACCGGTACAGTCCTGATTGATGCAGGGACCACCATCCCCTCTACGCTCACGGTCCAGCTCACACTGAACGGAGTTCCCATAACCGGAGCAGTGGCTCGCCACACCTTCACTGCTTCCAATGAAGAAGTAACCCTTTCCATGAATGCACCATTCCCGGTAACCGGCGCTGGTACTCTGGAGGTTGTAACCAGCGATGCCGGATACACCTTTGAGGATGCCTCCCTGACCGTTGTCCGTCTGGGAGACAGCACTAATTTCCGCACAGCTGTATAACAATCAGGAAAATGTTCACTGGAAAGTTAAGGCCGCCGGAAAATATCCGGCGGCCTTACACAATCCGCTTACATGGCAGAAGCCCTGAACGTTACTGCTTCCCACTATATTATTTTACAGCAATTGCCTCGATCTCGCAGAGCACACCCTTTGGAAGAGTCTTGACTGCCACGCAGCTTCTGGCTGGCTTGGATACGAAATACGTTGCGTACACCTCATTAAATGTACCAAAATCATTCATATCAGCCAGGAAGCAAGTGGTCTTAAACACCTTGTCAAATCCGGTGCCAGCTGCCTCCAGGATTGCTCCCACATTTCTGCAGCTCTGCTCAGCCTGGGCAGCGATTCCCTCTGCCACGGTTCCGTCTGCCGGATCCACCGGAATCTGTCCTGACGTATAAACAACCCCGTTTACCTCATATCCCTGGGAATAAGGCCCAATGGCACCTGGCGCCTTGTCAGTACTAAGAATATTCATCTGAAATACCTCCTTCATATTTATAATTTGGACATAAGTCCACTTAATGTTATCGCGTTCACATTCAACTGCTCCCTATTATATCAGATATTATCTGCCGATGCAATACAGATGCTTCAATATCCCCATAAAACCCTGTAAAGGCCTGTAAAATACAGCCCTGTCCGTATTTTTTCCCTATGCCGTGCATCTTCATAATCAGGTCTTCATAATCAGGCGTCCCGCCTATGGACATTACGTGTCCCATTTGTTATAATTGAAATGTTTTAATCGCATTCACATCCAACACACCAACAATAAAACCGAGGTATAGAAATGACAAATCTTAACGATACCGGGGAGTCTATTCCCGCATACCATATTGACCACACCCTTTATGAGGGCCGTCCCGCCGACACATCCGGCCGTGAGGATAAGGAAATCCGCACCTATGATTTGCTGGACTCCCTCCAGGTCCCCTTTGTCCGTGTGGACCACGACGCCCTTCCAACCATTGAAGCCTGCCGCGAGGTAGACCAGCTTCTGGGCACGGAAATCTGCAAGAATCTTTTCCTCCGCAATGCCCAAAAGACCGACTTTTACCTGCTGCTCATGCCAGGCAATAAAAAGTTCAAGACAGCTGTCCTGTCCAAGCAGATTGGAAGCGCCCGCCTGTCCTTTGGGGAGGCAGAATTCATGGAGTCTTTCCTTGACATCAAACCCGGATCCGTGTCTGTCATGGGCCTTATGAATGACAGGGAAAACCGCGTCAGGCTGCTGATTGACAAGGATATACTGGAAGGTGAGTATTTCGCCTGCCATCCCTGCATCAACACCTCCAGCTTAAAGTTCACAACCCGGGATTTAATGGATAAAATTCTCCCGGCCCTTGGACATCCGCACACAGTCGTGGATTTACCATATGCAGAATAATCCATGTAACAGAAGAGCCGGCAGCCACAAAGGACTGCCGGCTCTCCCTGCATTGGGGTGCATTAGCCTAACTATATGCATTGGGGTGCATTAGCCTAACCTCTAGTACTTACAATACTCCTTACGGATTCCTTCCATCTCTTCATGGATGGCCGGAACATCCATAACCATTTCCATCATTCCCACCTGTTCCTCATAAACAGCTGGATCTGTCTCAGCCTTCACTTCATCCTCACAGATATGATATACACTTAGTCCCAACTGGACTCCTGCCAAAGGACCTGCATAAGTTGGATCGCCGGCTGTAACGGTTTCTGCTGCAAGGCCTGCGGCCTCTGCTTCAGCAGCTCCCAGAAGAACTACTACGTTCTCCGGGCCGTGCTCCTCACTTATGTTTAAAACCCTCTTCTGGTTTTCCAGATCCATGGCACCTGCGGACGTTCAGACAAAGCACTCTGTGGAAGAGTAGGCTATCTTTGCGCCTGCTGTCTTGGCACACTCTTCGATGGCTGGTCCGGGTACGCCGTCGCGGTCACCGATGATGATAGCATACTTGTCTTTCAGTATGGCCATACATTGTTCCTCCTTTTCTTTATTGCGCTTAAAAGCGCTGTTTTATACATCAGCCGCGTCTGCGGTTATGCATCATTTGTATCCGGCCTATCGGCCGTACCCTGGCATCAGGCATATTTCCTGATCATTTCCTCGCAGCCCTCCGGGGTGGCGTCATCCTTTACCCTGGAATCAATCATTTCCCCATCCTTATATATGGCAATCACAGGCAGTCCCAGCACCTTCTGGGCAATGGCAAGCCGTCTGGCCTTTGTGGTGTTCAGGGAACAGAATTTTACAGTTGTTCCGTACACCTCCTCAAACTTATGGATATGGGGCATAAGGGCTGCACAGGGAACACAGCCGTCCCCGTAAAAGTCTACCAGCACATAGCCCTGGGCCTTTAATACCTCTTCCTCAAAATTTTCCTTGCTCAAATCAATCATTTTTAACCTCCTAAATGTAATCGCGATAACTTATGGTTAAATAGTTTCTTTATATCCATTTCCAAAAACCGGGCTTTTCACCGTGTTTGTCCTTGACAAACCCTGGAAAACAGATAATATATTAAGTTAGTAGCTAATAAAATTTTCATCCAATGATAAGGAGTATCACTGATGAGCGATATTAAACTGACTGAGTTAACAGGTTCCTGCGGCGGCTGAGCGTCCAAGATAGGGCCTGATACCCTCGCGCAGGTTCTGCGCGGTTTACCAACCTTTCACGACGACCGGCTTCTGGTTGGATATGACACCTCCGACGATGCGGCCGTCTATCAGCTTACCCCTGAACTTGCCCTGATACAGACCGTGGACATCTTTCCGCCGGCTGTGGATGATGCCTATGAGTACGGCCAGATTGCCGCTGCCAACTCACTGTCCGACGTATGGGCCATGGGCGGGGAAGCCAGACTGTGCATGAACATTCTCATGTTCCCTGAGCACCTGCCCTTTGAAACGGTCCAGGCTATCCTCCGGGGCGGCTATGACAAGGTGGCTGAAGCTGAGGCCATTGTAGTGGGCGGCCATACCATCAAGGATGACATTCCCAAATATGGCCTGTGCGTCTCCGGCGTGGTCCATCCGGACCGCATCCTGCGCAATAATTCCATCCAAAAGGGCGATGTTCTGATTCTCACCAAACCTCTGGGCACCGGCGTTCTGACCAATGCGGACAGGGGCGGCCTTTTATCTGACTCAGAACATAAGGCCATGGTTGACTGCATGGCTGCGCTGAATAAGTATGCAGCCGATGCGGTACGAAACCTGGACGGGGTCCATGCCTGCACCGATGTGACCGGCTTCTCACTGCTGGGCCACAGCTACGAGATGTGCGGGGAATCCGGACTTAC
>ERZ773118.449-NODE-449-length-46645-cov-17.9905_pt1 | contig 46645 bp, 42 predicted proteins | sample MGYA00580562_ERZ773118 | MGnify/ENA primary metagenome ERZ773118 (study PRJEB29015, sample SAMEA2737878) | human gut metagenome | biome: human gut; feature: human-associated habitat; material: faeces | place: China | collected 2012 ... | reverse complement strand
ATCCCTTTTCTCCGGCATAATGTTCCTAGTATTTGACCTACATCTGCTTTGATATCCTTATAAATTACCTGTCGACGATATTTTGGTGCAAATACAATACTGTTCTGAATCACACGCAGGGGTAGTTTTTTGCTCTATGTAACCGGCTGTCTGGAAGAAGCCGGTATAATCCTCGTCCGTACAGCCTTTGATAAAGATGTGGCAGAAACGCTCATCATCTTTATCGACGATATAAATTCTTTCTACAATAGTCTGGATCAATGTGACCAGAACCTCCGGCTGCGCATCTTTTGCATACTCTGCAAAGGAGAGCAGCCTTTCTTTTGTCTGTTCCAGATCTCGAACAGCAACCATGCTGTTCTTTCTGCTTTCTTCCAGTTTGAATAGCATACGCTCCGTTTCACGCAGTTCCTCAGACATAACATGAATATCATCCTGAAGGTAACAACGGATGCTTTCATCTACCTCACGCATATTTCTGGTCTGGGCAACAATATCCGTCTGCAATTTTTCTCGTTTCTTTTTCAGGAGAGCATATTCCTGTGTAGTACTGGACTGTTCCAGAACTTCCTCGATCTTGATTTCAAGAATTTCCTTGAAGCGTTCACTATCCTCGTCAGACATATCGGAAAGCTGCTGTACGATAAATTCATCCAAAAGGACACCATCAACTGCTTTGAAATTACAAGTCTTTTTACGGTATCCTGGGCAAACATATTTGAAGCGTGGTTTCCCATTTGTCCAGCGGTCAGATTCAGAAATAACATTCAAACGCTTTCCACAGCAAGGACAGTGGATCAGTCCTGCCAACAGGGCATTGGTCTTGCGGTGCGGGCGGTTATACTTTTCAGCGATTGCATCCAATAATTCCTGTGTTTCAATCCAATGCTCGCTGGAAATGACCCCTTCATGTTTGCCTACGGCAATTATCCATTCGCTGATAGGCTTACTTTCAACTGTCTGCACGAACTTCGGAGAAATGAATGTGCTGTCACTATCCTCGAACTTCTCTTGGTCAGTTTTGTTATACGCAGATAATCCGTGCTGACCATCAAAATCAAGCAGATCACCGAACACATTTCCCTCATGGTCAATGAAATAATCGTAGCTGCGTCTGTCTGCTGTGCAGTAAATCGGATTTCGCAGAACAAGCCTTGTGGTGGATGCGTTAAATTCTGCACCGGATGGCGTTCTGTATCCTTCAAGATTCATCTGCTTGGCGGTTTTCTGAATACTGCGGTTTGTTCGGAACAATGTGTACAGTCGCTGAACCATTTTCTTTTCTTCGGGAATACTTACTAAGTAGCTGTATGCAGATTTTCCTTTCCCACTGCCTGTGGTTACTCTCTGGGTAGTAAATCCCATAGGGGTATTGCCACCAAGCCAGCGACCGTCTTTTGCCAGTTCCATCATGTTATCTGTAATTCGTTCAGTCAGGGTATCACGCTCAAACTCCGCAATTACCGCAAAGATTTGAATGAATATTTTTGAAAAGCCGGATGCTGTGTTGATGCCATTGGAGCAAATCAGCAGATCAACATTGTATTTTTCAAGAAAGTCCATCAGACGAAGCAGGTCGGTTGTTTTTCTCCCAACACGGTCTAACTTGTAGCAGACGATGGCTCTGATTTTCCCATCCTGCACATCACGCAGCATTCGCTGAAAATCAGGACGGTCAGAGAAGTAACCACTCAGACCTTTATCCTCATACTCCATAAAGGTAAAGTCATCATCCAGTCGCAGCTCCTTTTTCGCATACTCTGCGCACTGCTTGAACTGGACACCGATACTGTCACCCTTGTTGGTGATACGGGACTTTCGTGCGTATATTGCAACACCTCTTGTGTCAACATCAATTCTTCTTGTTTTTCTCATGGATATTCACCTCCGAACTTATCATACTGCAAGACCTGTGATTTCCTCAAGTTTGTGGCCTGAGTCACGCACCATCTGAATCAGACAGTGCAAGGTCTCCGCATCGAATGAGCGAATTTCCTGAGCAACAAATTCGGCTCGTTTCTGCTGAAATCTTTCCATTACTTCTTCAAAATTTTTACCTTTGTGAATAATTGCGATCAAATACTTTCCTCCGTTTCTTCATTAGTCTGATTCTCACTTCCGACCAAATTGGGCGGAAGTGGAACAAACAAAAATGAGCTATTACACAGAGCGTCAAAAGTAAGCACAAGAAACTCTTGCACTTCTGACAGTTCCATGTAACAGCTCATACACCGAAGGATTGTATCCGTTCGTATAAGTCTGACTCAAATCGGGATCTATGCCCGTAAATAAATATATTCCAAAGAATATCTGCAAACTCTATTTAATTGTCTGTGCCTATTATACTTGACGGTCGATAAAAACACAAGTTTGTCAATAGGTGTCAAATATTTATTTTTCACTTCGGTGCAAATTGCGTCGAAGTGTTTTTTCTAAAAACGGATTTTTACTTCTGGACAATTCGTCCAGAAGTATCATCTGTAAAAACGTTCAGAATGAACGAGCAGCCATCATCGCAAGATGATGTTCGAAGGGGATTGGGGATGTTGCCCCAACGAGCAATTTTCGAAAAAGCATCCGAAGGTGATTTGGCGAAAATGAGTGAACCTGTACAGGTTTACACTGCTTGCCAATTTGTGAAGGGTCCAAATATGGCTCTAAATTATTTCCAACTTGGGAATAATTCCGCTGCAACACCTGTGGCCAATTCATCCACAAGCTGAAATCCACTTTTTCCATTTTCGAACTTGTGACCAACTTGGGCACAAGTGATTTTGAAAAATCCTTCGATACGGTTTGTTCCCAATTTGGGAACAAGCGAAATACCAGATACTGCACCTCTCGCCAAATTGGCGAGAAGTTGCCTCGTACAATCGTTGCACTAAGTCAGCAGAGAGAATTACTATACTTAACTTCTACGCAAATTGAATAGAAGTCATTTTTTATTCCCGACGAGTTGTCGGAGATTCCACTTCCCGACAATTTGTCGGGAAGTTGTTCTGCAACTTCAGACCAACTTGGTCCGAAGTGATACGAAGAAACACAAATTGGCAAGCAGGGCAAAGTGGTACCACTTTGCGCATTTTGCAGATTTCCCTCTGGAACAATCTACGCAAAATTACTTGACAGGGCAAACCTCCCTGTGACCGAACAATATCTGTGATATTGGCAGCACGATTTTTCAATCGTTACAGAAAAAGAACTTCGTCCCAAATTGAGACGAAGTTCCGTTACGATTTATCCCGAAATCCCATGCTGATTACTTATAATCTCATTGATGAGTCTCTCTAATCGTTTTTCTCTGACCGACTTTTTCAACTCACATTCCCAAACAACAATTACATTCCATCCTTGCAAACGGAGCAAATCGTGATTAGCTATATCTCTCTCCACATTTCGGGTTATTTTGGGAATCCAATAATCTTGATTAGACGACGGCCACACAAATCGAGGGCAATCATGCTTATGCCAGAAACAACCGTTTACAAAAATTACGGCTTTGTATTTAGGCAAAACAATGTCTGGACATCCCGGAAGCTTTCTAACATTTTTTCTATACCTAAATCCTTTGGAAAATAGATATTTGCGCACTAAGTCTTCTGGTTTATTATCCTTGCTTCGGATTCTGGACATATTATAACTTCGCTGATCTTTTGAGTGATTATCTGCCACCGTTCTCCACCTGTGTTTCCAATCCCTGATTCAATAGTTTTGCAAGTTTCTTTGCGATTGACTTTGCCATAATTGGCGGAACTGCATTTCCTACTTGTTGATACTGTTGATCCTTAGATCCGCAGAAAACAAAACTATCTGGAAATGTCTGTAATCGAGCAGCTTCACGAATACTTATAGCTCTATCTTTTTCGGGATGAATCCACATAGACTTTCTAACATTAACAACAGTTCCACTCGGTTCATCGTAATTCAATCTAAGATAGATCGTATTCTGTGTTCGTGAAGCATCTGTGTAGGTATTGGTTTTCATTGACTCATCAAGAGAATGAAAATTCTGGCCTTGCTTCAGTGCACGGAAACGTTCCATTGCTGTCTCCGTAGTTTTGGTGATGATATGATTATGCAGAATATCACTATCTCTTAAGGAAGTTCCTAACTCACCCAATTTCACTTTAGCTAACGCAATACCTGTATCCGCAGAGATATCAGTTACCGGTTCAACATCCGCTAAATCTGCAATTGCGTCACGAACAGTTCTGTACTCATCCTCATCAAATCGTCCTCTGGGTAAAGCAACCTTTGTCGAAATATATCGCTTAATACCCATAACGACAAATCTCATTCTTTTCTGAGGCGCACCATAGTTTGCAGCACACAATACATCGCTGGTAATGATATACCCATTTTCATCGGAGCTGAGAATTGCTTTTAAATAATCATAAACGGCGAAAGAGCGTATTTTGGCAACAATATCACCTTTGAAATTATACTCGTCCACTACAATATTGTTCTCGAAGATTTCTTTTGCTTTGCTCACCATTCTCTGAATCATAATTGCCGATTCGATATTCTTCAGAATTTCGCCAGCATCTATGCTTCCATCATAATAATCCTTAATAGCAGTAAATGCCTTTTTACTCTGTTCATTAACAAAAGAATTCGTTTCGAGAATAACATATTCCTCCGCATATTTGAGCAGTTTGGCTTTATGCTTCTTTAGCGCATCCACCATCTTCTGCGGATTCTTTGCAGCCTTATATATGACATTCAGCGCCGCATAATGTTCTTCTGGCCATAAAGAAGCCGTTACCTGATCAAGATTTTGTATTATCTCTAAAGCCCCATCAAAAACGTACTTTTCTTCGAGAAGTACCAAATCTACCGTTTTTACTGGCACATGATACTTTTCAATCAATTCTTCATCCCCAGCTTCCATGTAGAATCTATGTACTTCTGAACGAAGCATACTAACGTTCTCCATAACAAATGCCCTGGGCTGAAGCTCTATGACAGCCCTAATATACTGTTTTACAAGCATATTATTTTTGCTGATTGCGTGATTTTTCTGCCTGTTTGCATTAGAGAACCCCTGACAAGGGGGGCCACCAATAACAATATCTATTTCGCCATACTTCTCTCGAATCGCAGCATAATCCGCAGCACATACGTCTCCTTGCACATCCACAGCAGGATGATTTCGGCGATATGTGTCTTGCATATTTTTATTATTTTCAAACGCAACTTTTATATCATATTTCTGCGTTTGCATAAAACCTAAACTCAAGCCGCCGGCACCTGCAAACAGATCGACGACACTATATTTATCCATGTTTATCCTCTCCCTCATGCCTTAAATCCATTTGATTTAGCTTCCTCCAGCAAGGCAAGCAACTGGACACTTTGATATGCACTTGGGAATTGAGCAGGAATTCGCATTGCATACTTTAGTGCTTTCAACTGGTCAGCAGTAGTTTTTATTCTCTTTGCAGTTACAAACTCACTGACTGCCTTCCAATAATCCGCACCAAGATCCAATACTGTCTTCTGTGCTTCCACATCAGATATTAGTTTTTGGTCTTTCTTTGCATCTCTATCGGCAGCCTTTGTTTCATCCTTGCTGAGAAGTACAAGACGTAATTCATCAGCAAGTTTTATATTACATCGTTTAACACTTTCCCAGCAAGCATCTCGCTTACACCACTGTGTTACGTTAATTGTTCCTCTGTTCGGATCCGTGATTGTATCAAACACATATTTTGTTATTTTTACAAGCTCATTAGTCACAGCATCAGGCACTTGCTGTCTGTTCCAAATTAGCTGCAAGTCTAAATCCATACCCTTAAACTGCTGTAAAATCAGTCTATGAAGCAAAGCAATGGAGTAAGTAACAATATTTGCTCTATAGCCTTGTTCAAACCACGGCTGGTGTGAAACTACCCACTCCGTATGTTTAAATAGAATCACCAGAGCTACGGAATCCTTGAAATATTTATCATTGAATTGAACATCAGATTTACCCCAGCTCTCATCAATAATTTCTGCAAATCTCATAAAGTTTGTCTGCGCACCTTTACTTACTACATGAGGAATGCCTAACCAAGAATTTCTCACTTTTGCTAAGTCGGTTTTTGTAATAACCTGTTTCTTTGGATGCTGTGCAGCAAACTTGTCTTTCTGAGATTTTGTCATGTGCATCTGAGCTTGAATATATTGCCCACGAGCACGTTCATAAAACCATTTTGTTTCGTATTGCGCCCCGCCTGACGCAGGAGCAAAAACTCTTCGTGAAATCTGCTCCATACGGATATGGAATGGATGTGTTGCAAAGAAATCCGCATCACTTACTTTGTTCTGACTATTAGATGAACGAGAAATATTTCTAATTAACTCGCTTGCTTTATCTGCATCTGAATCGACTTCAGTAAGCTTCATCTGTACATAAATCTGGCTTAAATCTGCACCATCCTTATAACGAGCATTTGATAGAGAAGCTGTTGTTTGACCGCCGTTGATAATCTGAAAGTCTCTTGCGTAAGTGATAACTCTGCCATCTTCAGTGGATTCAATTTGCAAGTCCATCGCAGTAGCAGATACACCGTTATTGTAAGCAAAGAAATTCTGTGGGATTCTTAAAATCGTTTCACGAATCTTCTTATTAACGGCAACTTTGGTCGACAGGAAGGAGCGAACATTGCCTTCAAGCAATTGGCTTCCATAGTAGTCATAAATATCGGCAAGTGTGGATCCTGGAATAATACACAGATAGCTTTTGTAATCATCTGTATTGGCACTGCTGGCTTCAATACATGGGATACCCTTTCCGCCTGTGTATGCCTTGAAATCAATTTCAATATCTTGACGTCCCAAATCAGAGAAGCATACTCTAAAAATTCTATCAATATCCCATATCTGACATTCGACAGGAATACCATTAAATTCACGAGCATCGATTTCACTGATACGATTACTCATAAAGCCATCGGTCAACAGAATAAGACGATACTTTCTGATTTTATCTTTGTATAAACGCAGTAACTCAATTAAATCCGCTGCTGGTGTACTTGGCTCAATTGATCGGTAAAGCTTGCTTCCATATGCTTCTTCGATAAAATACATGAGTCTATCAAAGAATGCAGATGCCACAGAGCGAGTTAAAGTATCACGATTTTCATCTCCAGTGTAATCTGCTATCACCAAGTTGAACGTCATGTCGAACTCATCCAGTACATAACCATCAACTCGAATTCTGCGATTGTTTTTACCCGTTCCCAAATAGAATGCAGGTGTGAAATCGGACAGAACTTCAGCATTCACAAGATATGCCGATGCAACTTCTACAAAAGCAGCGTTAGATCCTGCTCCTTCCGTAGCAGCAGTTGCTTTGATTTCTTCCAGAAAATCTTTGTGAAAGTCATGTACATCCATTTTTCGTCCTCCTAACCCCTATGAGCATCAATAGCTGTAAGACTCAACTCATATCGGGCATTTGCAATCTCTGCAGGAATATTGTTTCGTATTAGTCGTGGAAATGTAGAATCCACTATATAAGTTCTTTTTTCAGCCAAACGATAACGATATGATTCGTAATGTTCGGCATCTTTATCAAAATAACCGTTCTTAGCTAATTTACATGAAAGCTCATCATAATATTGTACAGATAACAAAACTTTAACTCTTGCAGCCATTTCAGGCAAGGAGATTGTTAGCTGCCCTTTTGAAGAAGTCTTGTCCATGAAATAAACAATCAAGTGTCCATTATCCGAGCAATCGAGTTGCTGAATCGAAGATATTGTGACAGCATCAGAAGCGATAGATGTAGCTTTAATCTCTGACCACGTGTTTTCAAATATGAAATCTTGGTCACTTCCTTCCGGCCCAACCCACGCTTTGAGAGCCGTTGCTTCGCCAATAGTATTGATCTGTTCTTCGAGATACAACAGTTCTCCGATAAGCCCCTTTTGAGAAGACGATGACAGTAATCCTGCACTTGCTTGCTGAAGTAATCTCATCCAACTTTTATATTGAACAACGATTTTTTCTACGGGTTTGGAAGATGCTTTTGATGCGTCAATCAGATCCCAGCAAAGTTTTACAAACAGTTCGTCAAGAGAAGCATAATTCAGCGTGAATCTCAAAGCGTATTCACCCATAGTTGTTTGAACGCATTCTGCTAAAATAGCTTTTGAAGATGGAATCCTATCAACCTTTCCTGTATTCAAAACCATAAAGCACTTTCTTTCTCCATTTACATATCCGATATGGAATGACAAAGGATGGTCTCCTGATACAAGCAAAAAGCCACCCGTAAATGGAGATATATTGTTCCATTTATTATGTAATTCCTTAATCGATATCATCGTCATCATCCTCGTCTGTGATATCAACCCAATTTCTGAGTTCATTCACATTTACCATATAATTTGCTTGCCTATTACGTCCGTCATTGGGGAAACCAAGACCCAGTGCAAACAGAATTTCAGGATCATTCTCTTTCCTGTTTTCGATAGGCGTAGTGTTTTTTAATATGTGAACCAACGCTATCGGATTGCGATCTTTTATCAGGTAGGTTCTATCCGTAATTCTCTCGTTATCTTTCCTCAACTGACGAATTGTATCTTCATCCAAACCGATTTTAGAACATCCACCAGTACCAACTCTTACGTGATGTCCATTGACACGAAGTAAATTGGCAATAGAGGCATCCCATTCGAGTTTACGCCCCTCAGGAACAATATCAATAGTTCTATCAATCAGATCAACGGGTACCGTATTTTCCGTCTGCGAACCCTGCGGTATTGCAACATCCCAACATTCAAGGGCACCATCATCATTACTGATATAGTCAGCAAGTGCAACCGGCTGGAAATTCAAATTCCACGGATGAGTTGTAAAGTTACGAACCAACTCGACAATCAGTTTCTTAGGAACATTCTTCCAAATATACGCTTTTGTAAAACTATCATATTCAACGGTTGGAATACGTTCATCGGTTGCCAAAGATTTTAAGAAAGAACGACATAATGCTTCGTTTTCAGCAACAGTAGCCTTATCACCTTTCAAGCGAGGTGTTTCAATCATTCTTCCTGAAACAGTAATAGGTCGTGATACTGCTGTTGCAGAACGCATTTTGTTTCTGGCAGTAATAAGCAACGCTCCAGGCGCTTGCCTTACCTTTAAGCCAAATTGTTCTGGCGTTTGATTCTGACGCTTCATTTTTTTGAGTTCTTCTTTCAACTCATTAACTGCATCAGTAATATATCCATACCAATCGATAGCATCTTCTACCATCCACACCTTGAATAAATCATCGTAATTTGGTCTGTATCCAAACCAACGTCCCATCTGCAGCAGAGTATCGTACATCATGGTGTTGCGATAAAAGTAGCTTACGCAAAGGCCTTCCAAGGTTAAACCTCTGGAAAGGCTATTGCCTCCGACAGCAATAACTCGCATACCGGTCTTTTTGTATTCATAGTAATTCAGTGAAGATGCTCCATGCTGCTGATTGACAGACCTCACTTCAATGCGTCGTGCTGCTTTGAAAAGAAATTCTTTTAAGAAATCGGCCCACTCTATTCCAGTCAGTGAAGTTAAGTCATACTTATCCCACACCATGCTGAGCATAGCAATGGAAGAAATCTGCATTGCCTGATCTAAAGGGAGCTGGGCATAGTTTTCAAGATCAGATTTAATTTGCGAAACAAATGTTTCAATCAAGTCAGCCGTAACATTTTGCACTTTCGTAAAGCGGCTGACATTCACGAGCATAGAACGATGTTCAGTGTTATCTTTTCTCAAATCGGAAATACCCGTTACAAGAATGAAATAACGAATTGCTTCTCGCATACTTGCAGGCAAATCATATAGTTCATCTGCCAATTCCTTTTTATGCTTAAACATATAAAAGCTTTCTTGTTCTTCATTCTCGATAGGAATTATAGAAGAACCATACTGGCCTTCAATTCTCCATGAACCACCTTCACTCTCCCAATCATCAGCATCGCCATTGCCAAATATCTTATCTGCACCAATATATAATTCTGGTGTAGGCAAAACCGTCAAGAAATCTTTTGGAAACAAATTTCTTGTATTACTATCAGCGTCGGGTTCAATGAAAATATTCGCAAATGGGGTGGCTGTAATTCCCAAATAGGAGGCTTGCTTAAAGCAATCCAAAATATTACAAATTGCTTGGTTGATCGCAGTCGGATCTTTTTCTTCTGAATTAGTGTTCACAGATGCATTATCTGCTTCATCATCAATCAGCAGCAATGGAAGATCAATCATTCCTGTTTCGTGGTCTGCATTATTTTCTACTAACCATTTATACAAATTGTTAAGAACACTTTTGTTTTTCTTTACAACAAACAAGGCTGTACCGCTTATTGTTCTGAGACTCAATCCTAATGCACGCAGTGTTGCTTTATTAAAATCTGTAGCAACCGATGTAAAACACGCAATACGTTTATCTGGATTATGCGGGGGAATTGTACCTACACCAACAGGCGTATTCTTAATCTCTTGAGCAGCTTTTTTATCAAGAGTATATTTGCTCTCAACTCCGACAAATTCTGCGTCTAATCTCTCCTGAGTCTGTACACGGAGGTTTTCCATCATACCCGCAAGTACTATAATTACTCTATATCCTGCATCCGCAGCTTTATTGCAGATTGCGGTATATGTCGCTGTTTTGCCTGACTGAACATCACCCAGTAACAGACCACGCCTTTGAAAAGGATGGGTTGGGTCTTTAGGATTTCCCAAATCATCCATAATGCCATTCGTTGTCTCGTGAAGCCTGTTTACAACTTCAATACCCCAATGTTTATTATTCTTCAGATAATTCTTATATCTGTTCCAATAGAACCCATCATTTTCCTGAACAAAATACCACGACTGGTGTGCAGAATCACGACCACGCAGTGTAATTGCCACTCCAATGGAATGGAGAATATTTGAGGATAGTGTAATTTTAATTTGAGCAAATTCCTCATCAGTGACAGGATAAATAGCAGAAAATGCCGTACGGATCGTTTCTGCCTCTGTATGTATATCCTCAATAGTAGGCAATTCATCACCGAACTTACTGTTAATCATGCTTGTAACAGTGTTCACGATATATTTCATATTATCAGTCATTGAATTCACCTCGTTGCATAGCATCATTTATTTCATCAATAAAAGCTGAAAATGGCTCCGTTTGGATAAGTGTATTTATCATAGCAGTCCTAATATCTCCCGCAGAATAAGGTGCAACGAGCTGTTTTAATACACTGATAATTTCAGAACTTTTCGTTTCGCTTTCGTTTGATAATTTTTCATCGTTAGTTAAATCTATGTATAGCGAGTTCAGCGGCAAAGACATAGCTATTTGTTTGAGAAGCAGCTCGATTTTAGGTCTGATTCCCGGATATTCTTCAACGAGGGCATCAATCATAGGATGATCAGGATTAACCTCATAAACGATACTCCCATCTCTGGTCGTTAATCTGTTCCAAACATGAACCACTTGATCACTGACCTCTTTTTTTCCTCTATATGTCCAAGTGCGCTTACTGCCTTCCGATATCTTTTCGATAACGACAGACAGATTCTTTCTGACCTCTTCTGGTGGTGTAGCTGTAGATTTCTTAATATCCAAAGTCCACAAGTCATCCAGTGAATTAGGAATATCAACCTGGACTCTCGCCAACTTTGACAAATCACCCTGTCTCATCAATCGGAACCATGTTCCCCATATGAGAAGACGTTTGTTTCTATACACATAAAATCCTTGCTGTTTTCTCAACCCCTCTTTGCCGCCCAACGCAACTAATTCTTTTTTGGTCAGTTTTGATGTGTGAGGTAAAATGTACGGTTTCACTTTAACTTTTTCACCACGCACAACAATGGTTTCTTCATCCATTAGCTGTGTACTTTTCTTGATTAAGAAAGGATCTTGAGGAACAATGCTCAAATCGTTCATTCTAATATCCGTTTTCTTTAATCCTGGTTCTCCGCTCAAGTAACGATGAAACACCAAAGAAAGGTGGTCACGAATCAGATTCATCTTTCTTGTAAATGCTGCAGCAATATCGTTTTCACCTATTCCAAACTTATCTAAATCTTGCCAAACAACAAGAGTACCATTAAGATAGCTATTTAACTTATCCCAGTTAGGAAAATCCTTAACTTCACTCTCATCAAGCACTATTAATGACCATGACTCTGCCTGCTTAATATGATTGAGGTTCCATTGTGCCCCTGCAACCGTACCATTTTGCTTGCTTATTACTGTCAATATTCTGCATTGGGATAAGGACGCCGTTTTCATTCCCAATCCATATCTGCCAAGATCAGATTCTTCTCTTGTGTCCAATGGGCTACGGCTGCCATACTGCATAGCAGAGATAAGTTCCGCTTCTGACATACCGTGACCATCATCAAGGATTGAAATATATGATTGCCCTATAGGAAAAAAATCAATATCAATCCGGGCAGCGTTGGCAGCGATACTGTTATCGATAATATCTGCAATAGCAGCTTCTATGGAATAGCCAATTGCTCGAGTAGATTCCATGAGCGTTGGCGCATACGGCGGCATATCTGCGTATCTCATTTTTATTCCTCCGTTATTTTTCTTTCAATTCTGCTATCACAGAACTTACTGTCTTAATCCAAATTTACTTCTACAATTTCTCCAATGTCGCATCGTAAAACTTGGCATATTCTTACCAAAACTTCTAAAGATACCATTTCATTCTTGCCGAGCCGGGCAATTGTATTTGGACTCATTTTAGCTGCTTTTCCAAGATCGCTTTTGTTCATACCATGATCGATTAAGAGCTTCCACAATTTATTATAACTCACAGACATATTCGGTCTCCTCCCATCGGAATGTATTGCTACAAACAGCGGCAGCAATAGATTACAAAAACTCTATTTTACATTATAACTCATTTTCCGACAAAAACCAATACTACATCTTGGTGTTCCAGTAGATTATCAATTCATTACAATAGGAAAACTATCATATTTATCCTGTGAGCTTATTGGTTTTTCAAAACAACTCATCACAAATTGGCAAACAGTGCAAACTGATACCAGTTTACTATTTTTCTCATTTCTCTCTGTGAGTCATTTCGCAAAATTTGCTTGTTGGTGCAGCATCCCCAAAACCCTTCGAGTTGCAACACTTGTTGTACGCTACTCGTTCATTCTGAACGTTTTATACAATCTAAGAATGCCACGACTGTCAGACTATAGCGTCGAACAATCGTGGCACATTTTCATTCTACAGGTTCGGCACTTTCAGCCATCTTAATGATTTCAGAGTCAGGCATTTTGCTCGGAGTATACTCCAAAACATAAGTCATTTCTCGATCACAGGTCCAACACAGATATGCGGTGTCATCTTTTTTATAGAGCGCACCATACCAGTCTTGAATTATCATTTCTTCACAACTGTCCATCATGTCAACGGTGAAAAGCACATTCAGAGCGTCGGTATTCAATCCGGTAACGGAGGACCGAGCGCCAGCTTCGCCGTATGTAGTTTTCAAAATTCTATAATAGATATTATTGTCCTTGTCTGTTTCGTGACCATAGGTAATAGTGGCAACAAGTTCCGTTTTAGAAACCTGCTTAATATCTTCTCCCAGAACTTCTTCTGCGGCTTTCTCAAAACGCTCCAGAAATTCTTCCGGGTTCATTTCTTTTTCTTTCTGAGATGTCAAGGCGAAGATAGCTCCAACTGCAACGACAGCGATTACTAAGACAATAAAAAATGTTTTCTTTCTGTTCATGGTCATTCTTCTTGGAAATAGCGTGTAGAGATCAATGGGTTACATCGGACAAATTAACGATATTGGCATTTGCTTTCTTTGCATACTGCATTGTTTGATAAGCACCGCCTGACTTGTGTTCCACGCAAAAAACAACTAAATCCGAACGGTCAACCATGAAACGATTTCTGATTTGATGGGCAGACTTAAAATGATGCTCTGCGGCTTCTGTGCAGATTTCCACCTCATCGTAATACTCATGGAACGATTGCTCATTGTTGCGATATTCCGCAGTTGTATAGGGCAAAACCAGAACAAGTTCGCTGTTGTCATCACGGACAGTTCGCTTACATCTGCGGACAGTTGAAGCGACAATCTGATCAAACTCTCCGTCACGACCAACAAGGAACTCTACATATTCTTTGGATATAAGGAGTTCCTGGATTATCTCTTGCAGACGTTGCTCGATTACAAATACATTGTCTATTTGTCTATGCCCAAAGAAACTGACAGTAAAGACCTTCATTTCATTCGCTCCTTTAGGCTCATCTATCTTTAGTTGCGTATATCGTTAAAATTATACGATACAAATGATTAAATTGCAACGATTCATCGAAGTATAATTTACGAAGAATACAAGCAGAGGGGTGAGTGTAGTGAAAGATATTCTTGCAGCCATAACCACATATCGAGAAGAGCGAGGCTGGACGGAGTATCAGCTTGCGGAACACTCTGGCTTGCCCCAATCCACCATATCTTCTTGGTATCGTAAGAATATGGTGCCAACAATCCCTTCTCTTGAGAAAATATGCGTCGCATTTGGCATTACATTGTCTCAGCTGTTTGCAGAAGGAGATACTACGGTTTCTCTGACAGAATCCCAGCAGAAACTCCTTGATCGTTGGGCAAGACTGAGTGAAGAACAACAGGCTGTTGTCTTTGCCTTAATTGATAAAATGTAACACATACCATGACTGTCACAATGCAAGTGGCAGCCATGGTTTTCTTTTTTCTAAATCAATATTTTTTCTGTCCTGTCCCATCCAATCCTAAACAGAAAGGAAAGGATTAGTATCACTATAATCACTATAATCACTATTATTAATATCAGTATTATTACATTGTGATTTTCACAGTTCTTGAATTGTGAAAATCACAATTCTGGAATTGTCAAAAACACAATTCAAGAGTTGTGACTCCACATAGCAAAAGGCTGACCAAATCAATCGTCCAGCCTTTGCTATAAATCATTTGCTTCAGTTGTAAATCAGCTCTGCGACCACTAATTCCTCTGCCTGCGCTTTCAGACTATTCATGTGTGCTACCCATGCAAGCTGCTGTGTTGCTTTATCTGGTGCCGGATTTTTCGCCAACAATTCCTTCATCAGCAAATCCATTCGCTTCTCACAGGTCTGCTGTACTTCCCACAGATGAGGAAACAGCGTTTCTGTCAAAACCATGTCACTAAAAAGCATCGGTTTGTTTTGCTCTAAGAATGCTCTGCGCATCCTGCCATATTTACCAAGGGTCTGAGTTCCTGTGTGTGCCAATCTGATGTCAGGGATGTAGTAATCGCTGTATTGGGTGTAAGTTATTTTCTGAACCATAATAGTACCTCCAATCGATCATCTGTTTTCACTTTGATTGTAGCTTATGCTGCGAAAAAAGTGAATGATGTGGATGGGTACGGGTTAGAGTATCAACCATTCTCTGATATACCTTTCTGGACGGCCTACGATGCCCGGATTCGAGCTTATAGTAATAACTTGGGATAACTCCTATATGCTCCGCAAACGCCCTCTGAGACATTCCTACGCTCACACGAATATTCTTTAATGCTTCGCTATATGGAGCGGCCAGGAATACTGCAAAATCGTCATACAAAAGGTCTGCATTTACATCCAACGCATCCGCAAGATCATTGGCCACATCAAACGGGATCGGGTGCTTATTTTGTTCATACATCAGGATAGTTGCGGGTACAACAGCTATTTGCTCTGCAAGCTGTCTGGTTGTTAGAGACTTTCTCTGTCTGTAATACCTCAGATTGTCACCGGGCAGATTACTTATGGGCTTTTCCTCAAAAGGTATCGTAATATGGAGCAAAAGCCTACCTTGGTAAAATTGACACAACGATGTGTGATTGAAAATACCATTGCAAAAACCAGATGATACTTGCATTCCCATTTTGTATGAGCTAAACTATTATTGTCCATTTTGGACCTCCTATGCTTTTATATTTGTGGTTTGCAGACCTACTTCTATTCTAGCATAGGAGTTCTTTCATCTAAAGAACTTTCCTCCCCCTGCATAGCAGGGGGATTATTTTTACTGTGACACATAAGAAAGGAGCCGCAGTTCCCTCGTGGAACTGCGGCTCCTATTTATATTACTGCTTTTTCTACTCTTATGTTCCCCTTCTTATGGAAAAGGACATTCAAAGCCTACTGCTCTTCTTTTTTTATTCGAAGGGAAGCTCCCATCCAGAGGAGAATCACTCCGCTGCCGAGGAGTGTGACAACTGCCGGAATAATTGGAGTTTCGTCTCCTGTCTTTGGAAGTACTGCCAACGGTACCGGGCCGTCCTCGATGATAGTCTCGTCTGTGAGAGGCGCCTCTGGAGCTAACGGAACCTCATTATCTCCAATCGTAACTGTGGAGCCGCCGCCACCGCCGCTTCCGCCGCTATGGCCTCCTCCGCCATTTCCGCCGCCGTTTCCTCCATCGTCCTTGACCTCTGTCACCATAAACTGCCAGTCAATCTTCGAAAGAGCGCCTGCATATTTATTTACCAGATTGCTCTCTCCCAGCTCTGGGGTGATGGACGGATCCTCGGTTAATATAAGAGTCGGATCCAGCTGAAGCTCTACCTGGATAGAACCTGTCTGACCGCCCTTATAGCCGCCCAGATATACGGCTCTCTCGCCTTCTGTGCCGCCAGCCGTATCGCCCTGTGTCAGAAGCGTGGAACCTGTCGCATTGCCGGTGTAGAGAAGCTTCTCCTCGCCGTCGGCATTGGTATACCACACCTTCATGGAAATTTTCTCCAGAAGTTCGTCCTGAAGAGCGCTCTGCTCTCTCGGAAGAGCCTTCATATAAAGCTTCCATGTCTTGTCGCTGTCGTTTTCAATGTTTAACCGATCCCGGTAAATTCCGCCTGGAACCATATTGGTAAAGCTCATGAACCAGTTGCCTTCCTCTGCCTGGCCGTCGCCGTCCCGGTAAGGAATGTAGGTCATAGTTCCGTCAGTTTCTGCAAATTTCAGCGTTTTCGCCTCTGCAGCTTCAAATACGCCGTCATCCGCGATGTTCTTTACCAGATAGTCTAAGGTCTGCGCTTCGTCTCCGTCCTCAGCTCCTGCGCTGAAAATCTCCTCTGCCGCCCCCTGGGTAGCCTGAACCGTTGTGGCATCAATGGTCATGGTGTAGGTTCCATTCTCATAGCCTGTGCCATTGGAACTGCTGGAGGTTGCAATCTGAATAATGCCGCCTGTCGGGCTGCCTTCGCTGTCATACTCCGGCTCGTATTCCTTATCTACCACGCCGGATGTAATCCGGGGATTCATCGTCACGCCGTCCAAAAACTGCGGAGAGCTGGTTCCTGCTTTCACAATTCCCATATAGTAGAGGGTAAAAATTCCTTTCTCCCCCTCCGGAATCTCATTTAAGAGAAGCCATTTTCCCTCTGCCTGACTGTACTGCGTCACTGCCTGAAGGCCCCAGCGGTTCTCCTCCGTCTTCCCGTCGGCGTCGCCGGAGGCTAAGAGCACTACGTTGTTTTTGTTGAATTCAGGGACCGCGGCATATTCTGTTTCGCCGTTCTGGGCCTGGAACGTCAGAGGAAAGGACTCCCAGCTCTGACTGATGACAACCTTTGCCATGGCGTCCACAGCGCCTTTATTCGTGATCTGCACTGCTTTCTCTGTTTTTTCCCCTGGCTTCCAGTTTTTCGGAGACTCGAAGGTTTCGTCCAGAGAAGTGTTATAACTGCCAGTCATAAATTCATTTCCGGCCTTCAGTTCCTGAGTCCAGCTCGCCCATGTCCCGCCGATGGCAGCCGCCGAAATCAGAGCCGCCAGACCTAATACTGCATGTTTGCCTTTCCTCATATCGTTCTATCTCCTGTCCTTGCCTGTTTCTGCCAGGCGGGGGAAGCACTGAACTGATGATCAGTTTTTCCCCTGCCCGGCAGAGCCAGACCGTTTTTATTCTGCCTCTAATGCTGCTGGCTTATCAATACTGTTGGCTCTTAAGAAATCATCAATTACCCAGTCTTTATCATTCTCTGCAATCTCAAGAGCTGAACCAAATACTTCTTTAACAGCATCAAAGGTTGCCTGAACTGTCTTAGCATTGATAGTCATGGTGTACTGAGCATCCTCATAGTGGAAACCAGATGAAACTGCGTCCACTACTTTCAGTGCGCCATTCTCATCTGCCTCGTAAACCTTATCTGTTACATCAGACTGAATGAACGGGCTCATTGTTACAGATGTGAGAAGCGCCGGAGTCTCTCCTTCTTCCTCTACAATATCACTGTAAACAAAGTACAGATCCAGAGAATCATCTTCCTGCTCCTGAACTCCTGTTAAAACCCACATATTATCTGCTTCATCAAAGGAGCCTACAGACTTAGTAATGCCCAGCTCTTCGCGTTTCGGCCAAGCCTCACTTACTTCGTAAACTGCTACGTTATCACCCCAGTGAACCTCTGCCGCATATACCTCATTGCCTTCTGCGTCTTCGAAAACCATTCTCTCGCCGTCCCACTTCTGGGTAATCTTAGTCATTACGGCCATATCTACGTTTCCGGAGTTCTTTACAGATACAACCTTCTCCACTGTCTCGCCTGGGAGCCAGTCTTCCTCCGGCTTAAACTCCTCTACAATATCAGAATCGAAGTTTCCTGCCTTAAACTCATTGTTTACAGATAAATTCTGGTTCCAGTATGCCCATGTTCCGCCAATGGCCGCTACTGCTGCCAGTCCTGCCAGTCCTAATACTGCTCTCTTTTTCATTTCCTGTCCCTTTTTCCCTTTCTGTCCATGCCTAGGCTTCTGTCTTTTCCTCTTTCTTCTTATCCGGGAAAAACATATCCAGGGCAATTCCCAGTATAATAATAGCCGCCATTGCAGCAATCACAGCTATATTTTTACTGTAGTTTACAAAATATCCTGCGTATGGAATACTTACCTTCCATACCTTTCCGATGACCTCATCGTAATCGACCGGACTCGGATCTTCCGTCTCGTTGGCGTCTCCTTTTGTAACAAAATTCTGGGAAAGCTCGCTCTTTTCCACAACGCGGTGAGTCACCATGCCGTCCTCGCCTGCCTGGAAGGTAATAGCGTCTCCTACATTAATATCAGCAAAATCTGCTTCTTTGTAATAGATAATGCTTCCTACATGGTAAGTCGGCTCCATACTTCCGCTGAGAACCACGACCGGATGGTATCCTGCCAGCATCGGCGCCGCTATCAGAAGATAGCAGGCAATGCAGGCGTATACAATCCAGGTCAGAATATTTACAAATCCTTTGATTAGCCTCATATGTTAAGTCCCCGATTTGCAGTATTTAAGTTTACTACTCTGCTTCTGAAAAAGAAACTAAATAAGTAAGCGCTTCCTCACCCCAGGCATCGACAACTGCGTCCTCTGTCGGCTGTACCATGTCAATGGTGATCTCCAGCTCGTAGTCAGCGTCTGCATATCCTGGATGTGCCTCGTCCAGAGCAGTCTCTTTCTTAACATGGAAGGAATTTCCTTCTTTCTTTGCTGCTTCTGCAGCTGCTAACATATCTACATCCTCTTCGCCGTCTTTTGCTGTCAGCCACTCTGTCTTATCGTCTGGTTTGCTGTCCTTTCCGTCTGTTGTACAGTACTTATAGGTTGTTGTATACAGTCCCATATCTGTATCTTTATCTAATGTTACGGACTCTAACAGGCTCTCTGTGGTTGCTCCCGGAGCTAACTGGCCTTTGTAGTACCAGTAACCGTCTTCTCCCTGTGTCCATGCGTCATTTTCAGCCAGATTTTTCCATACGACTGTCTGATCACCCTCTACCAGTCCATCTTCGGCATTGGCCTGTTTTACCGCTGTAAAGTCTGGCTGCTTTTCACTGTTAATTGCAATCATATTCTGGTCATTTCTGGACCATGTCTCTGCCATCTTTACACGAACAAGCAGCGGGGAGTTTCCTGTATTCTCAGCTACTACTTCCTTATCTACTGTAGCACCTGGCTGCCAGTTATCACCCTCGGACGGGTTGAAGCTCTCCACGATGGAACCGCCATAGCTTCCTGTGCTGAATGGGTTGGTGATTGCCGCTGTCTGATTAAAATATGCCCATGTTCCGCCTACTACTGCTACTGCTGCTAAACCGCCAAGTGCCGCTGCCTTCTTATTCATCTTCATTACTTTTTCCTCCTCATAGATTGCTTTATCTCAACCAGTAAGATTTCTGGCCAGTGTGCTTATTTCTGAAGTTCCCAGTCCCAATTTTCATCTGACGCATGCTGTAATGCTTCCTCGCCAAATACAGCTTTTACTGCGTCTTCTGTGGCCTGGACTGTATGAGCCTTGATAGTCAGATTATAGGCTGCGTCTGAATAACCTCTGAAGTTTTCATCTGTCACAATATCAGAGCGCATATGATAAAGTGTTTTTCCATCTTCCTTTAACTGCCTGGAAAGCTCTGATTCTGAAATAGGATTTCCCGCTTCGTCTGCAGGGAAAGGAATCCAGTCCTCTTCCGGAACCGTCTTATCCGGATTCGTGGAGTATTTCTTTACCACTGTAATTTTTCCTAAATCTGCATCCTTTGAAAGCGTCACATCATCTAACAGATATTCGGTAGTTGCTCCTGCCGGAAGAGTTTTCGTGTAGTAATAATAGCCGTCGCTGTAGACCCATTCCTTTCCAAGGTTAAGCGTTTTTTCTACTACAGAATCATCTTTGTCTGTAAGTCCGTCTGTCGGCTCCTCCTGCCAGACACTTTCAAATTTATTGTCTGCTTCGCCGTGGCCTTCCTCTTTTTCAGTTGTGTCAATGGTAACGTAAGCTCCGTCATCCTTTTCCCAGGTTTCCTGAAAGCTGACCCGTACCACCATCGGCACATCGCCTGAGTTCTTAACCGCAAAGTCTTTATTCACCGTAGTTCCCGGCTTCCAGTCTTTTCCATCCTCCGGCCGGAACTCCTCCACAATCTCTGTGTCAAAATCACCGGACTTCAGGACGTTAACTGCTTCCAAATCTTGATTGAAATATGCCAGGGAGCCGCCGACTGCAAACACTGCTGCAATTCCTGCAAGAGCAGCGATATGTTTCTTTTTCATTTTCTGTCTCCTCCTGTCCTCCACTCCGCCTTCCGGCGAAATGGCTTTCTATGGCTTTTCTAAGATATTGGAAGCAAATTCTTCCAGTCTAACTGACTAACTTCTGGCGTCAATGGCGTCAGTCCCCATCCGGAAACTGCCAGGGAAGCTTCGTCTGCTGAAACCGCTTCTGCATTAAAATCTACAATAAATTCTCCCTTGCTGTAATCAGCCGCATGAGCGTCGTTGGACGCTTCCGGACTCAAAGTCAGGCTTTCCAGAAAATAAGGAGTTGTGCTTCCTTTCCTTCTCCTGCCAGGATATGAGTGTAATAGTAGGTTCCGCTTCCTTTTGGAATCTCAACCCAGTTTTCACTAAAATCCTGCGGGTAATTCAGATGAATCATATCTGTTCTAAGAGAATCCAGTCTTTCTCCAGTCTCTTTGTCTTCCCACCAAGTATTCATCTGAAGTCGGAGAACTAAATCCATATCTCCTGTATTCACGAAATATGGTTTTTTGTCTACCGTCTCCCCCGGCAGAATCGTATCTGCCGGGTTAAAGTCCTCAATCAGGTCGATAGAACTGTTTGCCGTATCAAACGGATTCACAATTGACTGAGAATCTGAATAGTAGGCCCATGTGGAACTGAATCCGACTGCCATGACGGAACCGGCCAGGATAACCGCTAATCGTTTATATAATTTCATAATCAGTTCCCTCCTCCGGCTGCTCCGTCAGACCAGATGATCTCTGCTGTGTCTTTATTGGACGGCCACTGGTCTTCATTCTGGTCTCTGTCAATTATTGTAGTTCCGTCGTTAAGTTCTGCTGAAATATCCTTGTCAAACAATGCTGCTGCCGCGTCCTCACTGACCTTCCACTGATCGCTGGCCTGAACTGCCTCTGCCTGAAAATGGATTTCATACTCAGCCTCTTTATACGTATTCTTCAAAGATTCCTCCAAGCTTTCAATATTGGAAAAATCTACCTTTTCCATGAAATTCTCTGTTGTGCTTCCAGCAGGAAGAACCTTCTTATAATAATACCAGCCGTCTTCTCTAAGTTCCCAGTTCTCACCGGAAACCACTTTAGAAGCTACGTCGCTGTCACTGTCTGGCATTTTATTGGAGAGAAGTTCTTTCTCTCCATCCGCTCCTCCTGCAGTACTCCATGATTCAGAATAAGCTACTCTGAGAAATACGTCTGCTGAACCTGAATTCTTAAAACTTACCTTTTTCGGCTTTGTCCAATCGCTTTGATTATCGTCTGCCAGGTCTTCCTCTACCTCTATTACTACCGTATCAGCAGAAATCTCGTTTTTCAGGTCTATCTGATGTCGGATGACCGCGCTTGTGCTGCCAATGCCAACCGTGAGCGCTGCCAGAAGGGCGATTCCGGACAGCTTGATCATATTTTTTTTCTTTCTGCTTTTATACAAGTGGATCACCCTCCTCCTCTTCCATCTCTGTTACCTTTTTATTTTTCTTACCTGCATCTGCCTTGGGCTGAGACTCTGCCGCCTCTCTGGCCGCTGACTTATCGCTGGTAAACGGCGTTTCAGGATTTCCATTAGTCCAGTTCGTTACCTGGTCTGTGCTGTGGAAGTAACCTTCATGCGCCAAGTTGTTCGTTACCTTTACAATCAGATCGTCGCCCGGCTGTACGGTAAGAATATCATTCTGTAATCTTGTATCTGTTACATCACTCAGTTCACCGGAAGCCGCCTTCTGGAATACCTCGATTCCTGTAAGGCTGTATTCCATCGGAACTGCCTCTGAAATCTTAAACTGGGCCTCTCCCTCTGTCTTTACCGCCGGGGAGGAAGTTCCGTCTGCTTTCAGGGCTACAGAGGAGAACTCCGTATAATTTCCGCTCTCATCAGCCTTGTCCAGATTAATAATGAACTTCGCATCTGCGAGAGGCGTTTCATTATCATCAATCTCAACCAGCTTCTGAACTACGAACTGTCCTGTCTGCGGTACCTGAAGAACCGGATGGTCGTACTCTATTTTTCCAGCCGCTCCATCATACTGCCAGGAAAGCACTGCCTTCTCATTCGATGGGAAACCTGGCTGTCCGGAACTTGTTGTATTGCCTGGAGCATCTGTACCCTCAGCACCTGTAAATACTTCTTGCTGCAGATTTCCATTTGGATCTCTATAATATCCGTTATCTGTCTGGTAATCTTGCTTTGCCTCTTCTGTTGGCTTTACCTGGAAAGTAATGCTGTATGTAACATTCTTCTCAAGCTCATTTGTCTTTCCAGATGCATCATTTACGTTCGTAAGAGACAGTGTTATCGTTTTTCCACTTATGTTGACTGTGTACTCATCTTTTTGAAGTTCTGTCTCTGTTCCGTCTGCAGTTTTTCTAGTTACTTTCACATTGTCTAAATTATTTGTATCAAAGGCAAACTCTGCATATTTGCTTAATGTATCTGTGATAGTTACATTCGTTACACCTGGTGTACTGTTGGTTACCTCATTGACAATTTCATCGGCAATCTGCTTTAACGCTGCATTTACTTTCTCTTCATTGGAACCATTAATATACAAGCCGTCTGTACTGTCATACTTTCCTAAACCATTAGCTTTTCTTACTACAGTTTCCATAAAAGTATTATCCGTATTATTTGTCATTCCAACTGCATAAAGCTTAGTTCCTGGTATTAAATTCTGTAAATCTGCAACGGCATTATAGCTATTTTCGTATTCATAGTTATAGCTTGGTTCTCCATCTGTAAGGAATATAATGTATTTTTTAACATTTTCCCTGTCATCTTCTTTAAGTTTAGAAATAGCTGCCTTTAAAGCACTTGATGGACATGTACCTCCACTCTCTATATCTCCGCCCTGGGCATACTCCCAATATCCTAAGATTCCTAAAGGTCCGCCAACCCACTTATCTTCTCCCCAGTCTAAAAGTAATTTTGCATTTGCTTGTTCGGTACTTTCATACCATCCCAAAAATTTTGACGGATTATCGCTCCATTTATAGCCGCCCAGTTGAATATCTTTATAACCTCCGAGTGTATTGATTGCTGCTGACAATGCATTATTTACAACTTCCGCACGACTTCCTTTATATTCTCCCTCACTATCAGAATAAAGTCTGTGTACCATACTTCTTGACTTATCTACCAAGAACATAACGTCTGCTGGTACGGACTCTGTATGAGTGTCCTCGCTGCTCTCCTTTGTACTGGTCACGTTCAAAGTCAAATCATAAGTACCGTCTCCGTTGTCCCTGATGTACTTCTGGTGTTCTGGCGTATAAACAGCGGATGCCGGAATAATCGGATGCGGATAATATACCTTTGTTGTTCCATCTTCACCAAAGGTGAAATATCCTTCTGTGTTTGTTCCGACTCCAGGCTTTCCGGAACTGATCTGGCCTTTGCCGTAATCTGTATTTGGTTCTCCTATAACCTTATCTTCCGGCTGAATTTCGACTCCATCCTTTACCTGAATGTCAAAGGATAATTCATAAATCACACCGCTCTCCAGCTTTTTATCCTTACCAAAAATCAGCCTAATCGTTCCTGTTTCGGAGTTGAACTCTAAGCTTTCGTAGTCTCTTCCTTCCTGAAGCTCATTCTGAAGAACAAGCTCTCCAGACTGATTTTTTTTAAATGTCTGAACTTTCACATTGGAAGCTCCTGCTGTATTTCCCTTAAATGTCACAAATTCACTTAACTGATCGGAAATTGTAACATTCTCCATCTTCAGATTGGAAAGGATATCTGCAAACGCATTCTTTAAGCCTTGTGCATCTGCTCCGTCTGTCTCCAGTGTTGTTCCGTCGTTATTTTCAGGAGCAATCAGCTTATTTTCCCAGTCCTTGTCCCATGTAAGCCCCTGAGAAATCGCATACAGATACTGCTCCGGCTGATAATGTCTATACTCATCACTTAATCCTGGAATTCCGAATCCTACTGTATAAACGCTTCCGTTCATTTTTTCCATTTCATCATGGAACTTACCGGCTGCAAAGATAGTGCCATCGCCTGTATTATCGTCTATTTTACTTCCTTTTCCAGATTCTTCTCTGGCTTCATTAAATTCATTTACTGGAGCATAATAGTATGTTGGCTTTCCATCGCTGAGGAAAATAACAACTGGAATATTGCTGCTGTTTCCTCTCTCTTTAAGAGTCTCTATTGTTTTGTATAGACCGGCTTCGTAGTTTGTTCCTCCGTCTGCCTTAAGTCCTCCAATAGTTTCTTTAATTCGGGTTTTTCCAGAACCAGTGTTTCCCAATTCTGTCCATCCCAATTCTACCGCACTATCGTAAGAATAAGTTACCACTGAAAAACGGCTGTTTGGAGACTGAGCAAATAAATCGTCAATGAAACCATTTTTCTCTTCCCAATGACTTGGCGGCCACCGTTCTCCTTCTACCTCTTTCCTGTAGCCAAGAGTATCCTTTAACGCTTCCAGTCTGGTAGTCTTACTGTAGCCAATCTTGTCATTCATACTGTTGGATAAATCAATCGCCAGTACGATATCCAGCCCCTGCTGTTCGCCTCCTGTTACACCCAGATGCAGGCGGTAGCTTCTATCGCCATTCTGTTCAATCTGCTTATAGTAGGTTCCCTCTGCCGGAAGCATGCCGCTTAACGGAACTACTCCCGCCATCACAACAGCTTCCGCCTCACCGCTTCTGCTGCTCTTAAACAGTTTTGCAAATCCCTTTGCCTGCTCTGTCTTCTTAACGACTGCGCCGACTGCCGGAAGCATAGTCATATTGAGGCAGGAGATTCCCTCGTCCTCGCTGTCGTAAGCGACGGACACTTCCTCTGTGTAGTCTTCCTCGTCTTCTTCTGCCTCTTCCTCTTCTTCCTCCATCATTTCCTGCCATTCGTCGAAGCTCATGTCGCCGAACTCGTCCTCCTCGAACTCTGCGTTCGGGTTAGGACCCATTACGGTAGGAAGACTGAGGCTGGATTTGGAAAGCTTCGCGCTGTCGGAATCGGATCCGCCCTTGTCGGAACTGCTTCCCTGATTGGAGGAGCCGCCCTCATCCTTACCGCTGTCAGATCTGCTTCCAGAACCGGAGTTTCCACCGTTGGAATCGGCATTTCCGCTGTCTCCTGCGTTTTCGGATCCGCTTCCGCTGTTTCCGTCATTTCCGGAATCTGTATTTCCGTCCTCTTTATCTGTATTTGAGGAGTCGTTATTCTCCTGTCCGCTGTCAGATCCGACTTCCTGATTCTGGCCGTCCTCCGGCTTCTCCTCTGGCTTCTCTGCATCTGTATCGTTTTCGCTGTCGTTCTCGTTCTGGCTGTCGTCTGTCTGTCCGTCTTCTGCCTGGCTGTCGTCAGAGGCTCCCTCGTCGGTCGGATCGTCCTGAACGTCGCCGCTGCTTCCGGAACCGCTTCCTGAGCCGCCGCCGGAACCGGATCCTCCTGCCTCGTTGGCGTCCTCAGCCGGTTTCTCTGCCGGGCTTGTCTCCTCAGCCTCTCCCTCTGTGTCTTCGTAAAGCTCTGTACGGCTTGGAACGACAATGTCGTCTGCCTCCAGATTTTCAATGTTTAAAGAGAAGGTTACTGTTCCGTTGTCTGCATTGACATAAAGGAAAATTAACTCCTCGTCTCCTGTCAGGCTCCATACCCGCTCTGCGGCGCTGCTGTCAGCCGCGTCGGAACCAGTCGCTCTGGCTGTTCCCTCTTCCTTCTTAAACGCCTCGTAGGAATCCTTATCTACGCGGACTACGATGTAACCATAAGCGTTGTCATTGCCGCCTGTCAGACGTCCTCCGTTTCCATTGTCAGCAAAAAGCGTGAAGCTTCTGTAGCCCTTGAACAGCTCGCTGTAGCTCTCGTTTTTGCCCTCAGCGTCCTTCATTACGCGGATTTCTGAATCAAAATCAAATTCATGGCCCGCCGAGATAGCCCGGATTGCCTCTTCCTTTAACTCCTCGCCGCTGACAGTCTGTTCCGGCATAAGAATCTCTGCCGCATTGCTGTCTGTCGCCGCCGCATCGCTTGGAGTCGCTGCCATCAGCGCGTCACTGGATGTGGCAATTTCTGCTGCATACACGGCTGAATTCATATTTGCCATGCACATACAGAAAACAAGGAGCCATGCAACTGCGCGTCTTACGGTTCTCTTCATGGGGCTGTTGCTTTTAGCGCGCGACATTTTCTTTCTGGACTCCATACTTACCCCCGCTTTTCCTTCCATCACTCCAACTCAACCTCCTCTTTTTCTATCGCAAATTCGTCTCTTTTACGGATTTTTTTTGTCTTTTTTTTGTCAGATTTCTTAACTTTTTCTGAATTCCCCTTCATTTTATTCGATTGCCAATCATAAAACCAATCACAAAAAGTCCCATTTTTATTTTTTCTGTTTTTTAGCACCAGAGCCAGGTCTTCCGGCAGACTCTCAAGCCTGCCGGCTGGCTTTTTCCTATGAAATAAAAAAATGCCTACCCTGTCTGCCGACAGGATAGGCTGCGCCTCCTCTTATGCACATTTAAAAATCCAAAATCGAGCCAATACCCCCCCCCCACGTATGTAACGTCGGTCGAAATGGCTACCTCCGCCTGTTTTCCCGAGAGTTCCCGGAAATTCCGGCTGATTCTCTTCCCCACCACCATACAATTCTCTTCCCCCACTCCCATAAGCAGAACCAGGTACTGGGACGCGCTGTACTTGGCGTAAACGTCGCTCCGCCTGAGCGCCCGGCCAATAGTCTTTCTCAAAAGCTCCGAGCGGGCCTTCAGCTTCTCCTGGTTCTGGATAACCTTTCCCTCATAGTCTGTGATTGTACACAGCATCAGACAGAAGGGCTGTCCGTTTCTCTCGCTGCGCCGCGCTGCCAGACGGTAAATGTCAATAAAGCTGGGCAGAGAACAGTAGTAGGCGTTAATCTTCTCGTCCTCCTGCTCCCTTAACTCCGCCCTGATGTTCTTCAGCACGTCCGGACGGCTGACAAACTGGCGGCTCATGGTTTTATAGCACTCCAGCATTTTTTCGGAGGGAGGAAGCCCCATCTCCTCCGAATACCGCTTGGCCGTATTGTCATAGAGAAGAAACGCCTCCTTGTATCTTCCCATGTAGGCCATGCTCTCCATCTGCCCCACCTGCCAGTTGTCGAAGGGGTACACCTGGGCCGCCTGGTGGTACAGCTGGTACATGCCGGGGTAATCCTTCTGCCGCTTCATATAGTCGCCCAGCCATGAAACCGCCTTCTCATACATCCGCTTAAAGCGCAGGCTCTCCACGATGACCCAGTTTTCCGTGGAAATTGCGCTCAGGAGCTCGCCCTGATAAAGCTCCTCCGCCTTCTTATAATATTGAAAGGTCTCCTTCTCCCGCTGCCGTTTTCTGTCTCCCAGTTCCACCAGACGTTCAAATTCTCTGGCGTCCACCCAGACTGGAATTTTTCTGTCCCAGAAATAAACACCGTCCTGATTAATCACATAGAGGGATTTTGGAAAGCCGTTCTCCGCCAGAATTTTCCGCAGGCGGTAAACCAGGTTATTGAGGCTGTTGCTCAGACTGGAAAGCGAATCGCGGTCGTAAAGCATTCCCGCCAGATCGTCCTTGGTCACGCCCTTTTCCCCGGCCAGCCACACAATCTGAAGCAGCTGAATCAGCTTCGAGGAGCTGTTTCTTCCAAGCGACAGGATCTGCCCTCCATACTCCACAGAAAACCGGCCCAGCATATAGACAGATAAGATATTCTTTCTGCTCTGCACCGCAAAATCCCCCCTTTTTTCCTCTGCTTTTTTAATCATATCGTAAAAATTCGTCCTCGTCCAGTCACATTCTTAGATGTTTCAGTAAATTTATGTAAACTTATTCTTTCTGTTTTTTCATTTTAAAACGTCTTTCCTTCCTTTTTTAAACGTGTTATAATGAACTTGTTTCACATTGAAACAAATATAACAAACGCTGACAGCGCCAATCGGGGAGGAATGAGACATGAGCGATAAAAAAGTACGGATTCTGGGGATCGCACCCTACGAGGGGATGCGTTCGATTATGCTGAAGGCGGCCGAGGCCCGGAACGACATTGATCTGACCGTCTATGTGGGCGACCTGCAGGAGGGCGCGGAAATTGCGAAGCGAAGCTTTCACGACAATTACGATATTATCATTTCCCGCGGCGGTACTGCGGAGCTGATCGGACAAATCACCCCCATTCCTGTGGTGGAGATTCCCCTGTCTGTCTACGATATTCTCCGTGCCATCAAAATGGCGGAAAATTTTGCCTCCCGCTATGCCATCGTAGGCTTTCCAGGCATTATCAGCAGCGCCAAACTGCTCTGCGATCTGCTCCAGTATAAGGTGGAGACCTTTACGATCCACAATTCCAGACAGGTGGAGGAAACGCTTCAGATGCTGAAAAAGAGGGGCTACCGCATGATCCTGTGCGATATGATTGCCAGCACCACTGCGAAGCGCCTGGGCCTGAACGCGATTCTGATCACGTCCGGCAATGAGAGTATCAGCAGCGCCTTCGATCAGGCGGTGAAGCTGTGCTCCAGCTACGCCAATGTGCGGGAAGAAAACCGGTTTCTCCGCGAGGTCATCCGCACCAGCAGCCAGTCCACCGTTATCTTTGACAGCCAGGGGCAGATTTTTTACTCCTCTCTCCCTGAAAACGAAGAAAATCCTGTGATTCAGGCGCTGAAAAAGGATCTGCCCTCCGCCTCCGAAACGCCTCATAAAAGCTTTAAAAACATTGACGGAACTCTGTATTCTATTACCAGCCGCCTTGTTTCCTTCTGCGGGGACAATTATCCTGTGTTCCAGTTTACGGACAGCAAGGTTCCCTTCGCCACCAGCAAATACGGGGTTCAGTACCTGAACCGCATCGACGTGGAAAACAGCTTTTTCAACAGCTTTTTCAGCGTCACAGGGGCCATCGGGCCGCTGAGAAACACCATTGTCCAGATGGCCCAGACCCAGCATCCCATTATGATTTTCGGGGAGGAGGGCACGGGAAAAGAGCAGGCTGCCGCCGCAGTCTACAATGAAAGTCCTCTGCGGAACAACCCCTTTATCACCGTCAATTTTGCCCTGATGAATGATAAAAGCTGGAATTTTCTCACCAACCACTACAATTCGCCGTTTAATGATAATAACAACACAATCTACCTGAAAAACCTCCACGTTCTGGACGAGGAACGGGCCAGAAAGCTCCTGTCCATTATCGTGGACATGAATCTGTGCCATCGAAACCGCCTGATTTTCTCCTGCGTGTGCAGCCGCAGCGGAGAAATTCCCAAGACCTGCATGGAATTTGTGAATCTTCTCACCTGCCTGACCATCCGCTTAAAGCCGCTCCGGGAACGGACGGAGGACATTCCCACCCTGGCCAACCTCTATCTGAGCAATCTGAACGTCTCTCTGGCCAAGGAAATCCTGGGGCTGACGCCCGGCGCTATGGAGCTTTTAAAGTCCTTCGACTGGCCGGAAAATTATACGCAGTTTAAACGGATTTTAAGCGAGCTGACCGTGATCACCACCTCCTCCTACATCACGGAGGAAACCTTGTCCGGCCTGCTGGAAATGGAGAAAAAAACTACCTTCCGGCGCGTAGGCCCCGGCGCTTCTCCCTCCGAAATTGAAGGAGAAAGCGGCGTTTCCCACAGTTCCTCTGTGATTCTCGATCTGAAACGCCCGCTGGATGAAATCAACCAAGATATTATCCACGCGGTTCTGGAGGAGACCAAGGGAAATCAGACGGCTGCGGCGAAACGTCTAGGCATCAGCCGGACGACGCTGTGGCGGCTTCTGAAATCGTAGCGCATCATTTGTCTGCCGGCCCGCCCTGCCCTTTTCTTGACACCTTGCAGGCTGGGTGATAGTATGAAAAAAATAATTTAGAGGAGGATCATAAGTATGTATATTGTATGCCTTGATATGGAGGGAGTTCTGGTTCCTGAGATATGGATCGCCTTTGCCGAGGCCAGCGGCATCCCGGAGCTGAAACGCACCACCAGAGACGAGCCAGATTACAATAAGCTGATGCGCTGGAGACTTGACGTATTAAAAGAACACGGACTGGGGCTGCCCGAAATCCAGAAAACCATTGCCCAGATTGATCCGCTGCCCGGCGCGAAGGAATTCTTAGACGAGCTGCGCTCCTTCACCCAGGTCATCGTGCTCAGCGACACGTTCGAGGAGTTCGCCATGCCCCTGATGAAAAAGCTGGGATACCCGGCCCTGTTCTGCAACTCGCTCAGCGTCGATCCGGACGGAACGATCACGGATTTCCATATGCGGGTGGAAAACTCCAAGCTGACCACAGTGAAGGCCCTGCAGTCCATCGGCTTTGAGACCATTGCCAGCGGAGACAGCTACAACGATCTGGGCATGATCCAGGCCAGCAAGGCCGGTTTTCTATTCAAAAGCCCTGAAAGTATCCGCGCCTCTGTACCGGAAATACCGGCCTTCGACACCTTTGACGAACTGTTAAACGCCATCAAACAGGCCATGGTATAGGTTTCGTTATAATTTCTTTATGATTCCGTAAGATTGGTTTAGAAGTTTTTTAGAGACTGGACAAATATTAGACACATTTATCGGTTATTATAATCATGTAAACAACAAGAGGCCAATGAGTACAGAAACAGCGCGCATCGTTTCATTGGACTCGCCTAACAACTATTTCCTTTATATAGATTTTCTGGAACCCCTTTTTCCTTTCCCCCTTTTATGTTTCAGAAAAAAACGGGAGCACTGCAGACAGCGGCGTAAGCGCCGGGCAGTGCTCCTCTTTTTTATATCGTTTTATGCCGCCTTTCAGTATCTCTGTGCAGGAAGCTGCGCGGTTCTCTGTCCGCTGACGCCAGAACCGGCATCGGATCTGCCGCGTTTTTCTACCAGCACAGTACCTCGTGGCCTGTCTCTGTCACCAGCACCATGATCTCCCACTGGGCGGACGGTCTGCCGTCCTCTGTATACACGCCCCAGCCGTCGCTGTCGTCCACATAGACCTCGCAGCCGCCCATATTGACCATAGGCTCAATGGTAAATACCATACCAGGGGCCATCATCATACCCGTTCCAGGCTCTCCTATGTATCCAACCCACGGTTCCTCATGGAATTCCAGTCCCACGCCGTGGCCGCCGATCTCCCGCACTACGCTGCAGCCGTTCTTTACCGCGTGTTCATTGACCGCATGGGCCATATCTCCCAGAAAGCCCCAGGGCTTTACCTGCTCAAGGCCCAGCTCCACGCACTCCTTCACTACGTCCACCAGCTTTTTCTTCTCCGGGCTCACCTCCCCGATGCAGAACATGCGGGAAGAATCAGAGTAATATCCCTTGTAAATTGTGGAAACGTCCACATTGATAATATCTCCGTCCTTTAATACCACATCCTCTGAAGGAATCCCGTGGCACACCTGATCGTCAATGGAGGTGCAGACGCTTTTGGGAAAGCCCTGGTATCCCAGAGGAGCCGGGATTCCGCCTCTCTTTGTGGTCTCATCGTAAACCCACTTGTCAATCTCCTCTGTAGTCACTCCCGCATGAATATGCTCCGCTACATAGTCCAGAACCGCTATGTTAATCTTGCAGCTCTCCCTGATTCCCTCTAACTGCTCCGGCGTCTTGATCATATCGTGAGACGGAATAAAATGGCCCGCTCTGGCCGCCTCCTCCAGCTTTTCGTCAAAGGCCTCGTGGCAGTGCTTGTATTTCTTCTGGCTGCCGCACCAGCAGGCGTCGTTTCTTCCAAGTTTCTTCATGGTTCAGCGCTTCCCTTCTTTTCTTTATTCTTCAGCGTCAGCGTACACGGACGCTTTTATTAATTTTATAAAATAATCCAACACTTGAAGTCTATCACAGGAAAAGATAAAAAGCAAATTCAGGGGAAGGAGGCGAAAGAAATTTTCCTTCTCTCCCTCTCTTAACATCTTTTTTACTGAATTTTCCCGCGAAGTCAGGTATAATAAATAGATTATCAATATTTATGACAGGAGCGTGCGCGTTATGAACAAACACGAAGACAGGCTGCGGCATTTTCCGGCCCCTAAAACCAGGGCGGCCAATATGGCGGTTACTCTGGCGTTTCTCTTTACCGCTACCGCTGTCTCGTTTTTCTTTTTTACAAAAATGAAGGAACCTTCTTCCAGTATCAGTCTGTGCTACATTCTTGCTCTCTTTTTGACGGCCCGGTACACCACCGGCTATTTTTACGGGGTGCTGTCGGCGCTGATCAGCGTGGGATGCGTGAATTTTCTCTTCACCTACCCCTACTTCGAGCTGAATTTCACACTGACCGGCTACCCCATGAGCTTTATCGCCATGTTTACCATTTCCATTATTACCAGCGCCCTGACGACAAATATCAAGGAGCAGGCCCGGATTATCTCAGAGCGGGAAAAACTGCTGATGGACGCGGAAAAGGAAAAGATGAGAGCTAACCTGCTGCGGGCCATTTCCCACGATCTCAGAACCCCTCTCACCAGCATTATCGGCTCCAGCACCGTCTATCTGGAAAATGAAGCCCACCTGACGGATATAGAGAAAAAATCTCTGGTGAGCCATATTTTAGAGGATTCCAACTGGCTGCTGAACATGGTGGAAAATCTCCTCTCTGTCACACGCATTAACAATGAAACCGCCAGAGTCAATACCTCCATGGAACCGGTGGAGGAGGTAATGGGAGAGGCTGTCAGCCGTTTGAAAAAGCGGATTCCGGACGCGCCCATCCATGTCCGGGTACCAGATGAAATTTTAATTATTCCCATGGACGCCATCTTAATCGAGCAGGTGCTCATTAACCTGATGGAAAACGCGGTGGTGCATTCCAAGAGCACAAAGCCGATTGAATGCTTTGCCGATTCGTCGCCTGATTTCGTCACCTTCCACGTGCGGGATTACGGAGTCGGCATTCCTGCGGAGAAGCTGAATACCATCTTTGACGGCTCCTCCTCCACTGCCAGCTCCTCCACCGACGGACGAAAAGGCATGGGAATCGGTCTTTCTATCTGTAAAACCATTATAAACGCCCACGGCGGCACCCTGGCTGCCTTCAACCACCCCGACGGGGCGGAATTTTATTTTAAGCTTCCAAAGGAGGACTCAAGCATTGTCTCATAAAATATCTATTCTTCTGGTAGAAGATGAACCAAATATCTGCAACTTTATCACGGCCACACTCTCTGCCCATGACTACAGAGTTTCCCAGGCCCATACGGGAAAGGACGCCCTGTCCATCATTACCTCCCAGTGCCCGGATCTGATTCTCTTAGATTTGGGACTTCCCGATATGGACGGCATGGAAATCATCCGCCAGGTGAGAACCTGGGCCAGCATCCCGATTATCGTCATTTCCGCCCGCATTCAGGAGCAGGAAAAGGTGAAAGCTCTGGATCTGGGCGCAGACGACTACCTGACAAAGCCTATCGGCACGTCGGAGCTTCTGGCCCGCATCCGCACCGCCATGCGCCACAGCAACCGGCTGAATACAGATTCACTTCTGTACAAACGGCCGTTCCAGGCCAAGGATCTGGTCATAGATTTCGACAAGCATCTGGTTACTGTGGGCGGTCAGGAAACTCATCTGACTCAGAACGAATTTAAAATTATCGCTCTGCTGGCCAAAAATTCCGGCCGCGTCATGACCTACGACTCCATTATCGAGAATATCTGGGGGCCCTACGCAGACGGAGACAACAGCATTCTCCGCGTCAATATGGCCCATATCCGGCGCAAGATCGAAAAAAATCCGGCAGAGCCGGAGTACATTTTTACGGAGATCGGGATTGGATATCGTATGATAGAGGATGAGATGAATTAGGTAAAAAATAGGGAGAGGGAGAAGGTTTTCTGCGCTTTGCTGAAAGTCGCCGGAAAGATTCTCCCTCTCTTTCTTATATTCCATTGGACTGGTAAACATAAAACGAACAATTTTCGCCATTAAAAATCTGGATTCCTACATACAGCGGTTCGTGATCTTGGGTGTATGTCACACTCTTAATAAAAAGGAGAGGTGAACTCTTGCTTACTCCTAAAAGTTTAGCTTCTGATGCCGTTGGTCTGCAAAGTCCAATCCATTTCTCTGATGCAGAAACGGTTACTTTTGCTTTTTCATGAAGAAATGAAAATAAAGAATTATTATCAAATGTTTCCTCTAATAAAAAAGCATATTTTGCTGGAAAATAATTCTTTTCAATTGCCACCGGCTGTCCATCTGCATATCTTAGACGAGAAATGGAAATCACCTGGCTGTCTTTCTCCAATCCTAATAATTTTCTGGTTTTGTCATCTGGGGATGCAAGACAATTTTCCAGCATTTTTCCGCCTGGCTCCATTCCCATATACCGGCACATTTCTGTGAAGCTTTGAAGATTTTTCATATCCTTGGTGAATTTTGGTTTTGAAACAAAGGTCCCTTTTCCCTGTTTCTTCTCTACCAAGCCTTTTTCCACCAAACCGCTGACAGCGCTTCTCACGGTAATAATACTCACCCCAAATGTCTTTGCCATCTCGCTTTCAGACTGGAGTCTTTCACCTGGCTGATAAACGCCGCAGCGTATTTTTTCTTCTATTTGATTCATTAACTGCACATATAAGGGGGTCACTGTCTTTCCATCCAGCATAACTATTGTTCCTTTATCCTTTTCAATATCATAAAATTGGCAAAACATATTAATATGTTTTACCGGTAACATTATATCCCATTATTTGGAAAAAGGCAAAGAATTTTTCCTATTCTCCCATTATTTGAACTGTATAATGTCTGATTTTAAGACCGTCAAACTCGACAAAATAAATATCCTGTGCGCTGCCTCCTGCCATTTTCCCGTCAGAAACCGGAAGAACACAGTGATTTCCGCACAGCATGGATTTTAAATGTCCCGGAGCGTTGCCGCTGCAGGTTCCATAGCTGGGCAGCATATGCGTATGAACATAAGGGCCGTCGGCAGGTATCAGCCGTTCTAAGGTAAGCTCTATATCCTTTTCCACGCAGGGAAGGCTTTCATTAATCATAATTCCTGTAGTGGTATGAAGCGAAATGACAAAAACGACTCCATTTTTCACTCCGCTTTCCTCTACATCCTTCTTTACCTGCTCTGTAATCTTCACCATATGGAATTCTTCTCTGCTGGCAATCTCATGAGTAAAGGACTTAATAAGCATAGTCTCTCACCTCCATTCCCAGGAAGACTTTTGCGTTGCCTCCCAGAATCTTATCTAACACATCTTTCCTGATCGGCAGCTTCTCCAGTCCCTCTCTGGTTCTGACCTGTCTGAATCTGGGCAGGTTCGATCCGAACATAACCTTGTCCATCAGATTATTCTGGAGCCATCCCGGCGCCATATTCTTCATAAAAATCTGATCGTAATAATTAGCTGGACTATCCATAAATACAGTAGCTGTATCTGTATACACGTTTGGATATTTGAGCAGCATCATACACAGCTCATCTACCCACGGCCATCCCAGATGGGCCAGACAAAATCTGAGAGATGGGTACTCTACAGCAATATCTTCATACAGAATCGGCCTTCCATACTTAGAAGGAGAATCCGGCTCCCAGCTGAATCCGCTGTGGAACATCACAGGCTTTTCATACTGCATGCACAGCTTTAACAGCGGTTCCAGCCTTTTATCGTCAGGATACATCTGAAGATGGCTTAAATTCAGCTTCAGTCCTGAAAGCTTTAACTCTGAAAATGCCTGCTCCAGCTGCTCCTTAGCGCCGCAGTCCCTGGGATCCACGCTTGCGAATCCTATAAACCGGTCTGGCTCCAAATCTACCAGCTGTTTGACTTCCTCATTAGTGATAATCGGCTGTCCCATTTCTGCCGAATAGTCCTCTGCCAGGAGCACCGCCTTGTCCACTCCCGCGTGATCCATCACAGCCATGACCTGGCTCATAGGAATGGGAGAAGATTTGTAAAGACCAAACTTCTGCTTTCTAAACTCTACTTTCTTTTTATCTTCACAAATCGGCCCGAACAGGACCGGGTGAACATGCATATCTATAACCATAATTATTATCTTCCTTTCCTATGATATGGCTCAAAAATGCTGACAATCTCAGCCGCTTTCCTGGCTCCCCGTTCCATACATGCCTGAATATCCTCTCCCCTGATGATTCCAGCCATAAAGCCGGATCCATAGGAATCCCCAGCCCCTACCGTGTTCACCAAATTCTCTGAAGCGAGGCATTTCTGGCGGTAAAAGTTCCTTCCATCATAGGCCAGGGAGCCTTTTTCTCCAAAGGTTGCCAGAAGAACCTCTGCCCCTCTTTCACACCCCATTTTAAGCAGTTCCCTTACCTCCTCTGTCTCCTCTTCGAATGAGAAAATACCGTAATGGATGGAGCTTAAAATCTTAGGTACGTCTGGATGCTGATACCGCTTGGAAAAATCAAAATATATCTTTGTCCCACTCTTCTTAATCTCAGGAAGCAGATCGACCACATTCCAGGATAAGTCTGTGTGAATGTAGTCCTGGCTGCATATAAAATCCATATCTTCCTTTGTGGGCCTGTAATCTGGCATGACGCCTCTGTCCGCAGAATGGTGAACCCTGTCTTTTCCGTTTAACAGCATTTCTATCACAGCTGTCTTTCCACCGGGAACCACCTGCACATGAGAGGTATCCACCTGTCTGATTCTGCACGCTTCCAAAAGCTGCCTTCCATTTTCATCATCGCCTACAGCTGTAACCACAGAAGGCTCTATTTCCTCCACCTGCTCCATCAGATTAAACAGCAGGTCAATGCCGTTTCCAGTGGGATACTGAATCCCCAGATTTTTATAAACGTCAATACATGTAAATCCTACCGCCGCAAATTTCATATCTTTTCTCCTCTTTTCTCCTAAACGCCGCTGTTTAAGTCAGACAGCCGGTGGAGACTGTCCTTATTATCCTCATACAGCCTGCAGAACATCTCATAATATGGGCGGTACAGCTTTGTCCGATTCTCGTCCGGTGTATATATTCTCTTAATATTTATAATATCCCTCAGCTCTTCAAATCCCTTAAAATGTCCGACTCCAATGGCTGCCATCAGAGCGTCCCCATAACATGCCCCAGCAGTCTCTTCCCCAACTGCCACCAGAATACCTGTTATATCAGCTGTCATCTGCATCCAGACAGGATTTTTCGTTCCTCCTCCTGCCGCTAAAATTCTGGTTGGCTCAATTCCCTTTTCCCTGAAAATTTCAATGTGCTGAAGAATGGAAAATACGATTCCCTCCAGGGCAGAACGGTATAAATGCTTTCTGGTGTGATTCAGGGTAAGGCCAAACACCATTCCCCTGGCAGCCGGATCATTAATCGGCGTTCTCTCTCCTGCAAAATATGGAAGTGTCACCAGTCCCTCACTTCCTGGCTCGATTTCCTCTATTCCCTCCATCATCTGTGCAAAAGAGCTTCCCGATTCGCTTTTTTCTGCTTCCAGACAATCTGGAAACAAAGTGCTTCTGTACCAGTTCTGCAAAGTTCCCGCATTATTTGTACCTGCTGCTATACTGTATCTGCCCGGAATTACAAAACTGTTTCCCCGAACCCGCTTATCTGTTACCATGCGGTCTGTACAGCAGTAGAAAAACAAAGAAGAACCAAACTGAACCATCAGATCCCCTGGCGACAGCACACCCGTGCTGATAGCCTCTGCCGCTGAGTCTCCCGTTCCTGCAATCACAGGAGTACCCTGAGCCAATCCTGTTTCTGCTGCCGCTTTTTTCGTCACACAGCCCGCAATATCTGTCACTGCACGGCCCTCAGCCAGCTGTGAAGGGCTGCAAATGGGATCACACAGTTCTTCCTGGATGGTTCCGTCCATCCGGTAGAAGGGGCGAAATGACGCAATACCTAAAAAGCGATCTATCGTATAATTGCCTGTCAGCTTTGCAGTGATATAAGAAGAGCCCGTTAAAAATTTATAGGATTTTTGATAAATTTCAGGCTCCTTTTTCTTTAACCAGAGTATCTTGGCAGCTACATCTCCGGAACAGATGGGGCGTCCAAACAGTTCCTGAACCCGCTCCTCCCCATAGTAACTGGTCATTTCTTCCATTTCCTCCGTGCATCTTGCATCAATTCCGTACAAAATCGCTTTCCGAAGAGGCCTGCCTTCCGCATCTACAGGAAGGCAGTCTGCTCCCAGAGTGCTGGCTCCTACAGCGCCTATCTCTTCCGGAGAAATACCGCTTTTTTGAAGCAATTCCCTGGACAGCCTGCAGAAATCTCCCCACCAAATCTGTTCCGCATCCTGTTCAAAATAGCCTGGAGCCGGATTATCCATGGTGTGAGCCACGGACGCTCTCACCTTTACTCTTCCATCCTCTCCCACAAGCACCCCTTTGCTGGAAAAGGTTCCTATATCAATCCCCAAAAAATACATCTTATTCCCCCTCCCTGCTACAGGGTATTTCTGTATTCCTTTACTGCCTGCATGAATTCCTGTACTCTTTCTTTTTCTACAAAGTTTTCAAATTTTCCATCCTTCTTAAATGCAGTTCCTACACATGCTCCGTCGCTCTGTGCAAGCTTTTCTGCAATATTTTCTTTCGTACAGCCTGTGTTGCAGAAAACAGGAATATCTCCTGCCACATTCTTCACGCGGGTTACCAGGCTGGAATCTGTCTCAGAACCTGCGCTTGCTCCTGAAACGCATAAACCGTCTGGGAAGCAGTGGAAAATCATGGATTTTGTGATTTTTTCCAGGCTTCTCTCTGCCATGTAAACATCAGATTCCGGATTTACCTTAAACAGCAGCTTGAGATCGTGAAGGCCTAAGGCAGCCTTTCTTCTCAATGTCTCAGGAATATTTGTATCAGTAATTCCGTTTTCTCCGATGTAAGCTCCTGTGAATGTACTTCTCACAAAGTTTGCTCCTGTGGCTGCCGCTAAATCAATGGTTGCCAGCGGATTGGAAACAATATTTACGCCAAAGGGAACTTTGATATCCCTTGACAGCTCTCCCACAATTCGTCCCATAGCTGCCACTGTAACATGGGATACCTTTTTTTCATAGGGCAGACTGAATTCATTTGCAATCAGAATTCCATCTACACCGCCGTCCTGAAGCGCATTCAGCTCTTCTCTAGCCTTCTCAATGACAGCGTTCATGGAACCTCCAAATAATGGATCTCCCGGCAAAGCTCTCAGATGAAGCAGGGCAATAATCGGTTTCTCTACCTTAAACAGTTCTTTTGTCCACATCATTAATCCTCCATATACATTCTTAAATTCTGCACATTTTTCTTATCATAATAAAATGGATCCAGGTAGTAGGCAGGATCCGTCAGCTCCTGTGTAAAGTACCCTTCATATCCGTTCCTTATCATTACCTCTAAATCCTTTCTCAGGTTCCTGGTTCCCTGTCCCCATATGTAGTGTCCATAGGGATTGCAGTCCTGAAAATGGGCATGGGCAATATTTTCTGTTCCAAATACGTCAAACCAGTCCTGAATGCTCTCTCCGGCAACAGACATGGCTGTAAGGTCTACCATAACCTTGAAGTTCGGATGGTTAACTCCGTCAAACAAACGCTTCATCTGGGAAAGGCTGTATCCAATCTTCGACTCCTGAGGACGCAGGGATTCAGCCACAATGGTGATATTGTTCTGTTCCGCCACCTCGGCCAGCATCTGATGCATCTCGATGGCTCTTTTAAGTCCTTCCTCTTCCGGCTCATCCCAGTAACCCCATCCTGAATTGGCTTCCATATATTTCGCTCCCAAAGCGGCGGCTAATTTAATTCCATTGGAAAAAAATCCAAAGGTCTTTTTTCTAAGCTCCGGCTCCTTTACGCCAAACTGATAGCCGAATCTGCAATTCTGCGGCGTAAATACAGGACAATGCAGGTTTCGCGACTGAAGCTTCTTTAAAATCGGCTCCGGATCCTGGTACTCATTGGGATCCAGCCACATTCCCTGGTGTCCTCCTAACAGCTCCACATTTTTGATTCCCAGATCCACCATCCGATCCAGAAAGTAATCCAGAGAGTACTGAAAATAATGCAGGTTCAATACAGATAATCGTTCAAATGAAACCAGCTTCATACAAAATCCTCCATCTATTCAACAAACGCCTTCAGTGCCTTCCAGTTCTTTTCGTCTGCTTCCCTGGGGTTATCCAGATATCTTGGATCGTTTACAGAAAGGCTTAAATACCCTGTATAGCCATACTGTTCGATCCAGCCAAACTGGTCTTCCAGAGGCCTGAGTCCGTCTCCCCAGGCCAGTCTGCCGCCAGGCCTTCCGTCTGTAAAGCGGATATGGCGCACCTTGTCTCCTAAAAGCTCAAACCAGTCCTTCATGGTCTCTCCTGCCATGCCTGCTGCCGTCAGATCGAGACATGCCTGTACGTTTTTGCTGTTTACAGCGTCCAGCAGACTCTTCAGTTCTGTCAGCGTATTAAAAACAGGAGAATCTCCCGGACAAAAGGTCTCCACCGCAAGCAGGATGCCGTGTTCAGAAGCTGTCTTTCCTAAGCAGGTAAGCCGGTCTACAGCCCGTTCAAAGATCCGTTCCTTTTCCTCATCCCTGAGGCCGCCGCAGCAGTTCACCACCATAAGCTTCGCCTCCGCCTGTTCTGCCGCCTCAATAGCCTTTTCAAAATAACCCATAGAATGTCTCGCCGCCGTCTCGTCCTGAGCACACAGGTTATAGTTGTACACCGTACACTCCGGGGAAAATGCAGCCAGCTTCATTCCGTAGAAATCCAGCTTTTCCCTCAGCTTTTTTACGTCCTCAAATCCATAATCATCCAGCAGAAAGTGAGGTCTGGCGCACCAGAACTCGATTGACTGGACTCCCAGCTCCTGCTGGCTCTCCAGAAAATAGTCAAGGGGTCTGAACTTGTAATGCATCCCCATTCCTGCGATCCGCTCTCTCTTTACAGGCTTCATAGCTTTTCCTCCTTATAAGGTTTAAGGCCGGTTCTGTAAGAACATTTACAGACCGGCCTTTTACACTGCTTTTATTATTTACTTTCATCCCAGACTGCATGGGGATGTTTGTGCCACCATTTAAAAATGACAGGAACAATAATCAAAGCGGCCAGGTAAATCAGAATAGGAGCAACTGCTGCAATCCAGTTTCCCTGTACGCAGGCTACCGGTACAGCTGCCAAAGCAAAGATCTCAATGATGGATTCAATTGGCGTTACAATTGCCGCATCATCCAGCGTACAGCTCTTGTTCTCCGGATCCACGATTCTGAGAAGCGCCATTCCAATGGCTGTTACGCCAGTAGAATATCCATATACGTAAATGCCTCTCTCAAACCACTCCTGTTTTAACAGGCGAGGAGCAATTACTGTAAAGTGGAATACAACCCATGCGATACCAAACAGCATCAAAAGTCCAAATGGTACTGCATACTCAATAACCACAGGGATTTTAATGGAAGCTACTCCAAAAAATACTAAGAAGTCAGTTGCGCAGCTTCCCATGCGGGAAATAATGCGATTATCCACGTACTTATCTGCCTTGATTCCTTTTAATAAAAAGTGGAACACAATAGCTACTAAGAAGCCCACAGAGAAGCTTGGAACACCCAGTCCTGTTGCTGCCTGAATTGCATTGGTGAGCAGATATCCAATTCCTGTCGGAATCAGAATCAGCATTAAATGCCATGCAAGGGGATCAATCGCCATAGGAGAAACTGTTTCCTCTCCAAGAACAGGTCTTTTTCCTTCCTGAATCAGTCCTGTTCGCATGTCATCCGGAAGCTGGCTGAAATCCTTAACAAATTTCGTATGATTTTTCTTTGTTCCAATTTTAATCAGAATAATTCCACCGAAAATTCCAGTTAAAATTCCAACTGTTGCAGAAGTCATTCCCAGGTCTGTGGCGTCTGCCCATCCCAGAGAATCAAGAGTTGCTCCAAGAGCTGCCGCTGTGCCGTGTCCTCCCTGGAAGCCTGCTGGAATCAGCATTCCAAATGCCGGGTTTAAATCAGGCTCAATCACTCTAAGAACCAGCATGGAAAAGATAATTGGCACTGCATACTGGAACGCCCATCCAATATTTCTGAAGCAGTAATAGCTTCCAATTCTGTCAAAATTTGTTTTCCATCCACCGCTGCTGAAGTTAAATCCTCTAAGTCCGATGGATACGAATACTGCAATAATCAAAAGTCCTGCATAGGAACCAAACTGTGAAGAAAAATTGATAATTCCAAATCCGTTCTGTCCCATAGCCAGTCCAATGAAACCTGCTAAAAGGCTGACCGGAACAAACAGGCTCTGAAGAATCTTGATTTTCTCTCTTAATAATTTCGCTGCAAATAGGAAAATTCCTGCCCACATAAAATCTATCAGCATTGAGTAAGCGTTAAATTCCATGTTCTCTCTCCCCTCTTATTTTTATTACCCTAACTCTTTAAGATAACATTCTATAATATTATATTTCATCTCATAATATTATTTATTTGTGCAATAAAATAGCCGCACTTTCTCTTACTGTTTCCAGTTCTTTCTCCGTCATATCACAGTACATACTATTTTTTTCTGTTGTCCCAGCATCCTGAACATAGATCAGCTTTGTATCCTTTTCAGTAATTGTATTAAACCAAGTTTCTTTTGGAACATTATATACCTTTCCTGGCTCCATTAAAGTCAGATCAATCTGGAATGCGTCATCTTGCCGTGACGCGGTCAGCAGTACTGCCTTTCCATGCACAAGAACGAACTGCTCGTCTGTTTCATGGTGTACTTCTAAATACTTGATTTCCCCTATATCGTTGTTAGGTTTCCAGTTTTTTATGCACATAACCCAATGGCCATTATTATAGACACATTCAATCCCTTCTCCCTGATATTCAAAAACTTGTGCTTTCAAAATGATTCCCTCCAATCCTCTTCTGTACTTACATTTACTTCATTTCATCGGCCGATTATTTATATAATGATAATACATTATATATCATTATATTGTCAATAGCTTTTGTGTATTTTTTATAACCTATTCTTTTTATTGTCACTGATAATTGTAAAACTGCTTATAACAAACTATGCGCTCCCATTGAAAAAGCAGCAAAACTGCTTATTTCAGTTCTGCTGCTCGTTTCAATCTTCTATGAAGAATGCCCAGCTTAATACTCTACTTTCCACATATAACGTCTTTCGTCCATGGAATGTCCTCTTACCTCTGCCATCTGGGCTACATAGTATCTCTCAATCGGGATCATTACAACAGGATTAAAGAATTCCGCTACTTCCGGAGCGATTCTTCCCTGGTTTAATTCTTTAAAATCAATCGTAATATAATTTTCTGCATACTGCTTCAGGAACTTCAGACATCTCTCGTCTAATTCCCTTGTTCTTCCCTCACTCATTAACAGAACCATTGGAAGTTTCTTATCTGTAGTTTCAAATGGTCCGTGGAAATATTCTCCTGTATGAAGGCATACTGCGTGCTTCCACTGCATTTCCATAAAGTGGCAGCAGCACATGGAATAGGCAACGCCATAGTTCGGACCTGAAGCTAACACATAGAAAACTGGCTCGTCTTTGTACGTTTCAGCCCACTTCTGTGCAATCGGAAGAACCTTTTTCTTTCCTTCTGCGACAATTTTATCAATCTGTGCATAGGCTTCCATAGCTTTATCATAATTTTCATAGTTCTCAAACTGCTTTAATAACTCAAATCCAATGCGAAGAGCATTGGCCTGGTTAGAATCGCTGTATACCTGGTCATCTCCGTTGGAGTAGGTCACAACATACTGCCCTACTTTTGCCATGCCAGTCTCCATAGAACCTGTCATAGCAATCGTAACTGCACCAGCGGCATTAGCGGTTTTTACTGCCTCTACAGTCTCTGGCGTAGCCTTTAAAGAACAGATCACAGCCACACATCGATTATCCAGCTCCTTTGGTGTCGCATGAACAAACTCATTGCTTGTATAAGTGGTAGCGCTAAATGTTTTCGCCTCACTCTGCAGTAAGTAAAGTCCAGGGAAAATCGCTGCCTTAGAACCGCCGCAGGCAACAAAATATACATGCTTTAAACCGCCTGCCTGATCCATCTTTACCTTAATTTCACTTACAATTTCCTTTACTGTCTTTGTCATTTTTACATCCTCCTCATATTACGATACTACTGAATTTCTTTTCCATAGCCAAAAGCGCCCTGAACCATGCAGGTTTTAGCTGCAAACTCGGCTCCAGCAGCCATTGCTTCTTTGATAAAAATTTCCTCTGATTCCTTCACCATGTCAGGATTTTCTGCATTCTTTTCCAGATTTTCTACATAAGAAAGTAAGAAAGCTGTTGCAAAAGAATCTCCAGCCCCCAAGGTATCTACTGCCTCCACCAATTTCGGTTCCTGTTTGTAAAAATTTTTTCCATTATATAATATGGAACCATAGCTTCCTCTGGTAGCTATCACCATCGGGCATCCTGCTTTGTAAATCATGCGGCAAATCTCTTTAGCCTCCTCTTCTTGCACAGATCCACAGGATAAAAAAGCATATTTAGTATAGGGAGCTACCTGCGCCACTTTTTCTTTTTCCTTCCACTGTCCAGAAAAATCATAGGAAACTGATAAGTCTGCCTCAGCCAATTTAGGAAGCTGACTGTCAAAATGACTGTTATTGCTCGTATGAATGTGAGAAAACTCCTTGATATATTCCATATCATCTGCATCCAGAATTACCGGATATTCCTTCGCAATTCCGCCTTTATTGCTTCCTAAAAATACTCTGTCTCCATCCACTAAAGTTACTCTGGCATATCCGTTTTCACCATCATGCTGTCTGCAGCGTTCATGTTTTACTTCCAGTTCATCCAGAGTAGCCAGTATGTGATCTGCTACTTCATCACGTCCGAATGTTCCCATATAGGAGGAATCTGCTCCTAACATTTTTGCATAAACGGCAAAATTTAACGCCTGCCCGCCTGGAAACATGGTATTAAGATGAATGTATTTATCGCATACGTTATCACCAATACCAATAACCTTCATGTCTTCACCCTTTCATCAGTATATTATTATATAATGTTATAATATAATATAAGCTCATATTATCTGATTTGTCAAGACCTTTTTACAAAAAAGCCAGTCTCCCTTCCATACCTGATATTTTTCAAAAAAATTTCAGAAAACAAAAAAGGCCGGAACCCTTGAAAATTCAAGGAATTCCAGCCAATAAAAAAAGCGCGAGACGGGATTCGAACCCGCGACCCTCGCCTTGGCAAGGCGATACTCCACCACTGAGCCACTCGCGCATTTGAGATACTTATTTATCTCTTTATTTGATTTTTGAGGTTTATGATACATACCCTCAAAACCACACATTGAACCTACTTTCTATCTCTTCCATCCTCTTCTCTCTACCCAACCTCTTGGTTAAGCCCTCGACCGATTAGTAACAGTCAGCTCCGTACATTACTGCACTTCCACCTCTGCCCTATCTACCTCGTCGTCTTCAAGGGGTCTTACTACTTGCGTATGGGATATCTCATCTTGAGGGGGGCTTCACGCTTAGATGCCTTCAGCGTTTATCCCGTCCCGACTTGGCTACCCGGCCATGCACTTGGCAGTGCAACCGGTACACCAGAGGTCAGTCCATCCCGGTCCTCTCGTACTAAGGACAGCTCCTCTCAAATATCCTACGCCCGCGCCGGATAGGGACCGAACTGTCTCACGACGTTCTGAACCCAGCTCGCGTACCGC
>ERZ773118.447-NODE-447-length-46814-cov-11.8155_pt1 | contig 46814 bp, 43 predicted proteins | sample MGYA00580562_ERZ773118 | MGnify/ENA primary metagenome ERZ773118 (study PRJEB29015, sample SAMEA2737878) | human gut metagenome | biome: human gut; feature: human-associated habitat; material: faeces | place: China | collected 2012 ... | reverse complement strand
AATGTTACATTGTGGAAAACCCTATAAAAATTTTATTTAAGCTGTGAATAGTAACTCTTTTCTGCTTTCTTTTTCTTCTTTGACGTTAGTATTTCTTTTTTTCTTTTGTAATAAAAGGTATAATATGACTATAATTAAATAATGAAGTAAGTATTTATCTAGAAATTAAATTGAATTAGATTCTTAGGGGGGATTGTTGTGAATCAAGTGTTTTCTTCTTATAATCCTTTTTTAACACTGGAATATATGCAAAGAAAGTCTATAACACCAGAAATATGGCAACAGCTTGACGAATTAGAAAAATCAATTTTAACTTATTTAGGAAGCAAAAAGAAAGTAACAAGATCAGAGTTATGCACTTACACTAGTAAAGCACCTAATACGATATCTGCTAGACTAAATCATCTAATCTCATTAAACATCATTAAGCGCAATGGAAGTAAATATGATCCTAAGCAGACATATGAAATGCAATAGTTCAAGAGTGCAAATTGCGAGGTAAATGTGAGGTGTTGCGAGGTTAAAGTATAAATATATAATATGATAGTTGTTATAGAATTCTCTAAGATGCTTATGAAAAATGGGGTTTATTTATCCTGGTAAAGATATACAAGATTATATTCCATACAGAGATGTTGAGAGCTGCTATTTAATGTATAGAAGGATTAATAGCTAAGTATAATTGATTTTTTGTAATGAAAGGTAGAAGTTCTGAGTTGTAATAGTATTTAGAGAATTTTATTTATAATCATAATAAGAATAAAAAGAGCGATGTAAGTTTGTTGTGAATGTGATACATCAAACATAGATACAGGAGGAAATAGTATGTTTCGTATAGGACAATCCGTAGATATTCATCAATTGGTGGAAGGAAGAAAATTGATACTTGGAGGAGTAGAGATACCACATGAAAAAGGTTTGCTGGGACATTCCGATGCTGATGTGCTGCTGCATGCAATTGCGGAAAGCATATTAGGCGCATTGGCATTAGGTGATTTAGGAAAACATTTTCCAGATACGGATGATGCATATAAAGGAATGAATTCTTTATGGATGTTGAAACAGGTATATCACTTGATGGATGAAAAAGGATATCGTATTGGAAATTTAGATGCATTGATCATGATTGAAAGACCAAAGATGGCACCACATATTCAAAAAATGAGAGAAAATGTAGCTATGGCTTTGCATTGTGGTATGGATGCAGTCAGTATAAAAGCAACTCGTGGAGAAAAAATGGGATTTGTAGGAAAAGAAGAAGGAGCACAGGCACAGTGTGTAGTGCTTTTAATGAAGAAATAAAGATAAAAAGGTACGATTTATATAACTAAAGTGATAAGTTATGAAAATCGTACTTTTTTAAGAGAATCTATGTTATAATGCCGGAGGTCATTAGGATGATGGCAGGTGGTTGCTTCTTTGAAGGAGTACAGTTGTTCTTCTTAAAAAGAGAAGTTTGTTTGAAGCCTTCGTAAATCGGAGGTGGTATGTATGATAGATTTAATTATGAACATAGTTAAAATACTATTAGATATACTGCGTTTTATCTTCGAAGTGTATAAATACTTTATGGATAAAAAACGATAAAACAAAAACAGCGACTACCTAATTTGCCGAGGAATGTCGCTGTTTTTGTTAACATACACAAAAACCAACATTTCAGAAGCAGCCATCTGTATTACCTAATGGCTTTTTCTTACTATTAGAATTATAACATCTTCACTTAAAAAGTCAATAAGTGACAATTTGAGGGTTTATCTTCAGATAGCGTAAAAGACATGAAGTATTATTAGTCTGATATTCTTCTTCTACTCCATAAGCATGACAAATATCTTCATAATTGTTCAGGTTTTTCTAATCTTGAATTACCATTTCTTTCTATATTCTGTATCAGCTTATTTGTTTTTCCAAAATAAGTAATCTGTTATTCATTTTCCGTAAAAATTTTTTCATGATTTGATCCGTATAGTGTATGATGATATATAAAAAGGTACGATTTATATAACTAGCGTGATAAGTTATAAAAATCGTATTTTTTAAGAGTATCTTTGTTATAATGCCGGAGGTCATTAGGATGATGGCAGGTGGTTGCTTCTTTGAAGGAGTACAGTTGTTCTTCTTAAAAAGAGAAGTTTGTTTGAAGCCTTCGTAAATCGGAGGTGGTATGTATGATAGATTTAATTATGAACATAGTTAAAATACTATTAGATATACTACGTTTTATCTTCGAAGTGTACAAATACTTTATGGATAAAAAACGATAAAACAAAAACAGCAACTACCTACTTTGCCCAAGGAATGTCGCTGTTTTTGTTTACTTAACAAAAAACCAACATTTCAGAAGCAGCCATCTGTATTTCCTAATGGCTTTTTCTTACTACTAAAAGTATAACATCTTCATCTGAAAAGTCAATAAGTGCAAAGATTGCCTAAATCTTATAAAAATATACGAAACAGCAGTTATAGAAGATTAGATAATGAAATTAAGAATAATTCTTAATTTCAGACCGTTGACAAAGTCGCTCTTTGAGCAGACTTTGTCATTCGGTCTTTTTTTATCCCCACTTTTGTATAAAAAACAGGTGATTTTAAGCTATCATTTACCAAAAATCACCTAGTAAAAGGAATCTTTCTACCACTTTTTTTAAATTGGTTTTATATATTTTCAAAATATATAGTTTGTCAACAACCTGAAATTAAGAATAATTCTTAATTTATTGTTGACTTTTATTAAATTAAGAATTATAATGAGAATAGTTCTTAAGATTGGAGGTTTCACGTTATGATTAAACGTAAATCATCTAAGCAAAGAGATATGATTCTTGCATATATGAAAACCATAGAAGGACATGTAAGTGCAGAAGAGGTTTACAAAAATATGAAGGAAGCAGGAATGGATGTGAGTCTTGCGACCATCTATCGAAATTTAAATATTTTGACAGAGATGAATGAAATTAAAAGAATTGCGCATCCTGTAGATGGGTATCAATATGATAAAACCAGCAAACCGCACTATCATCTGCATTGTACGAAATGTAATCGTCTATTTGATTTGGATATGTCCTATATGGAAGAGCTAAATAAGAAACTGGAAGAAGAAGGACATGTGAAAATTACTTCTCATTCCATAATGGCAGAAGGTATATGCGAAGAATGCAGAAAGAAAATGGTGTAAAAAAAGGAGGATATACACATGGAATTAAAAGGATCTAAAACAGAACAGAATTTGATGGCAGCTTTTGCAGGAGAAAGTCAGGCTCGTAATAAATATACTTATTATGCGAAAAAAGCTCGTGAAGAAGGTATGGAACAGATTGCGGCTTTCTTTGAAGAAACAGCTCGCAATGAACAGGAACATGCTAGATTATGGTTCCAGGCTCTACATGGAGATAGCATTCCTTCAACAGAAGAAAACTTAGCGGATGCTGCAGCTGGTGAAAACTATGAATGGACAGATATGTACAAACAGATGGCAGAAACAGCTAGAGAAGAAGGATTTACAAAAATTGCTTTCCAGATGGAACAGGTTGGTATCATCGAAAAACATCATGAAGAACGTTATTTAAAATTATTAGAAAACGTAAAAAATGGAAAAGTATTTGAAAAAGAAGAATCTACTGTTTGGGTATGTGATATCTGTGGATACCGTTATGAAGGAACAGCTGCTCCTAAAGCTTGTCCAGTATGTGGATACCCTGGTTCTCACTTTGCTCAGGAAAACAACAATTACTAATCATATAAACGATGTAGAAGATATGTGCAAAAAGCATATCTTCTTTTTTCATATAAAAAGATTTGTATGGAATGAAAGAATTTGTTTATTAAGTAAATTATTTCTTTCATTTATAGAAAGTGATTTACAATGTAACTACTTATAGGAAAGAAAGAAAAAATTTGTTATTATAAAAGTAGGAACACAGTAGTACGTCAAACTATCGTTTTTATACTACTGTGCTTTTTTATACAAGAAAGAAAGGAGAAAAAGTTATGCCTGAAGTAGGAGATATTGTTTTATATCGATTGGTTGTAAGTGAATTTTATGGTATTGAGAAAGAAAAGAAAAATTCCTACTGCAAGATACGTTCTTTAGAAGGAGATGGCTGTGAATTTAAAGTTCCTTATGAAAATGTTTCGATTCATATGCGAACGATACCGAATACGAATGAATTGGAAGATCTGTTAAACAGTTTGAAAGAAATGCATCTATATCAAATTACAAGAACTGCCGTAGATAAAATATGTCGTCCTGTTATTAATAGCTTTGATATGGAAGAATGGATGCATCTTTTGTTATCTTTATTTGCGGATAAAAAAAGAGCAGGAAGAGAGAAACGTAAATTTTCCCAAAAAGAAGCAATGTACTATCATATATTGATGCAGAGGTTTATTTCTATCTTTTCTTATGTTTTAAAAAAAGATAATATGCAGATAGAAAAAATGCTCCTAGATAAACTAGAAGCAGCAACATAATAAAAATGTTAGTATTATCGTTTTAGGGGGTAGAAAACCAACTCACTTAAATGGGTGGGGGAAGAAAAAAGTAAATTGGATGATAATACTAACAAACATAATATAAACCATTTACTTATTGAAATCAATATATAAAAATTGGAAAATTAGAAAAAAATACAATTATATTCTTTTTTAACTATACAAGATTAAGCATGCGATACTGGTAAATAGGTTACTTTTAAAGAGATTGATATACCAATGTTAGGTATATCAAGTAAATATATTAAGTGAAATTATGATAAATGCTTCTTTATATATACGAAATGTAAGATTTTAGTATATACTTTATCGGAAGTATTACAAGAGGGGGAGCAATATGAAAAATATACCAGAAGAAAGACTTTCTACAATTGGTAAACTAATTGAAGTAACAAGAGAAGAAAAGAGAAATAAATCACAGAACAAATATACGATGAAATCTTTTGTAGAAGGCATCTGTACAGTAAATACATTGAAAAGAATTGAAGCTGGTGAAATCGCAAGAATCGAAGATGTTTATGTGGAATTGTTAGACAAATTGAATTTGAAACTAGGTTATTTTCCAGCAGTTGATGATGCAATTCTTGAACTGATGGATCCATTATATGAAGCCATTGAATATTATAGAGTAGAAGATATCAGCAAGTATTGTGATATGGGATTAAGAGTACTTGGAAAAGTAAAGAACTATGTGTATTACTCTGAGCTGTATGATTTATTGATGGCAACGAAGGAATATTTTGAAGAAGCCAAAATTATTTCGTTATCAAAGATGGAAAGATTTAGAAATGAATATACCCTATTTGATGAGAAATATCATTCTCTGTTTAAGATCATGGTGTTTTATAGAGGTCAGGCAGAAGCACATAATGACCCTAAGTTATTTGAAACTATCGTTGAGGAATTTCAACTATTAAGTTCTTCCAGTGTTATGGAAAATATTTTGGGCTTAAACTATTGTATCATTTTTAAGAAATACATTACTTTTAGAGAGAAAGTAAACGCTTTGGAGAATGAGTTAGAATATAGAAAAAATTATGTGAGATTATTGGATGTGTATGTTTATAAGATTTTTGGATCTATTAATATCGAAAACCAAGTTGATAAAGAATATCTAGTAAAAGCAGATAATTTAATTGCGTTACATCAGTTTCCAAATATTAAGGTAATGGATTTTTACTCAAATATTGCAGCAGCTTTGCATGAAATTAAGTTGTATAAAGAAGCGTTATTATATTATGAGAAAATGGTTGAGGTAACAGAAATTGAAAAACTTTGGCTTCCAGCATTAAATTGTATGGCACATTGTCAAAGGATGTTAGGGATGGATATCAATATACCAAAGTTAGATGATAAGCATATAGCACGAAACAGCATTCTTGATCAAAAAGCGTATAAATATTTTATTACAAAAAATGTGGAAACATTTGCAAAAATAAATTTTATACTGAAAGAAATAGCACCATTCTTGATGTACGAATCATTAATAAAAGTCTTTTCAGATGAAATGGAGTTTCTATTAAAGGAAACTGGAAGTTATAAAAATTTGTATTTGTTTAATATGATTATTCAAGAAAATAAAAAGAAATGGAATGATGATTTTATTAGAAATAGTAAATAATTTGCGTATTTTATAAAAAAGATTAATTGAAGGTTAAATTATTGTTGAATGACTTGTAATCCATTATCATATGCATGTCAAGATGATATGCATATGATCTGTAGAAATTACAGGTAATTGATGATGAAAAAATTTATTGTTGCGGCTTTATGTGCTTTAAGTTTATTTGCAGCTAGTGCTGTTGTATTAAATGGAGAATCTGCACCAACAACTGCATTTGGTGGCGGATATGGATTTGTAATCAGATAAATAATGTAGAATCAACTTCTTTATCACCCATAGTGAAGAGAAGTTTTTTCTTTTATCCAATCAAAACACTAAATGACAATTTTTACAAAAATTACCTCTTATTGGTGATTTTCAAGAAAAGTATTATTCCACAAGAAATTCATTGAGAAGCTTTACAAAATCTTATATCATTATGTAGTCGGGAAGCCGGTGGGGGATTCCCGGCATGGATATCGCTTTATGCTGATATCCTTTTTTATATTGGTAAGTTTTGGCTGTACGAACGGAAAAATACTGTTCTTGTTTTGGATATAAAGCACAGTGAACGCATTATATGTCATAAATGATTTTGGTATAGAGAAATATATTAGCAGCTATTGAAAGAAGATAAACTATTTTTTAATAAGTATTTTAGAATTAGAATTTGTTGATTCAAGATAAAATGAGATTTTTTATATAAAAAATACATTTTGTATTTATTTTTTCTTTTTTTGCGTGGTATATTAAGAAAAAGAACAGGAGGTATGTTGAAGTGAAAGATATATATTTGGTTTCTTATTCTGTTAAGGGGATAAAGACATTAGACAAGTTAATTTCGCTGCAATTTTATAAGAAAACTATATCAAAGAACCCAGATACGCAAGAATATAATATAAAGGGAATTTACGGCATGAATGGTTCTGGAAAATCAGGTATTATAACTTCTGTTGAAATATTAAGAAACATTATTGTTGATCCAGGATATTTGAATAATCCCGTTGTCCAGAAAAATTTAGATGCAATGATTAATAAACGCACAAAGGAATTATTTGTTGAGGCTGACTATATGGTAAAAGCAGGAGAAGAAATAGCACTTTTTCGATATAGTGTGACATTATCCAAGAATAATCTAGGAAAGTACGTTATTTCTCATGAATGTTTATCTACAAAAAAAGCAATTTCAAAGAGTGAATTTGATGAGACTGTTTTTGAGGTATCTGATGGAGAAATTGTAACTGTTTATGAAGGAAAAGAAAAAGATAAATTTGTTGAATCTATACTTAATAAGACGATGAATCTATTGACCACAGCTTCAATGAGTGCCTTATTTTATGAAAAATTTATAAAATCAAATAATATGCAGAAGAAGAAAAATATCCTTTGGGCTTATATAACTTTTTTATATGTTCTTGGAGAAAAAATACATGTATATTTAGATGACTCAGATAATCATAGAAAAAATTTTTTAGAAATATACGATAATTGTATTAATGTTATAAATATTACTGGCAATATTGTACCTCAAGAAATGTACAAGCATTTTGAAAAGACAGTTAATAAACTATTTGAATTTTTGCATATTTTTAAAACGGATTTAAAGGGTATTGAGATTGATAGAAAAGAAGATCATGAACTTTGGGTTTGCGATTTAGTTATGTGTTATGAATCATATAAGATTCATGCAGAATTTGAAAGTACCGGGATAAAAAAACTTATTAAATTATTTGCATATTTAAAAGAAATGGTGCAAGGCGGAATTGTATTTATTGATGAATTTGATTCTAATCTGCATGATGTTTATTTGTGCGCATTACTTGAATATTTAATGGAGTATGGAGAAGGGCAACTTTGTTTCACAACGCATAATGTAGGTCCTATGGATGTTTTGAAGCAACATAAAAAATCTATTGATTTTCTATCTGAAAATCATAGGATATATCCTTGGACGACAAATGGAAATTATTCACCTTCTAAACTTTATAGAAATGGAATGATTGAAGGATCACCATTTAATGTGGATTCCATCGATTTCATTGGTGTATTTGGAACTGGTGAGGTGGATGAATAATGGGGATACAATTTATTTTGGATGAAAGCAAAGGAAAGATAATGTGTTAGGAAAGAGCGCCGTTTGTTAGAAGCTGAAAATGACAACTTTTCCAAAAATTACCATTTACTGGTAATATTTAAGAAAAATATCATTTTGTAAGTGATTCATTGAGAAGCTTTATAAAATCTTATATCATTATGTCGTCGGGAAGCCGGTGGGGGATTCCCGGCATGGATATCGCTTTATGATGATATCCTTTTTTTTGCATGTATAGATGATGAACAGCCATACTAACTTTAAGTGAGGTGGTTGTATGGCTGTTGCACATAAAGGGGCTATATCTTTTGGACTTGTTCATATTCCAGTATCGTTATATCGAACAACACAGGATACATCGATAGCGTTTCATCAGTTATGTAAGGATACACATGAGCGCATTAAATATAAAAAATATTGTGCGCATTGTGGAAAAGAAGTACATAGTGAGGATATCGTAAAAGGGTATGAATATGAGAAAGATAAATATGTAGTTATGAGTAAAGAGGAGTTAGAGGAAATAAAAACAGAGAAGGATAAAACGATTCATATCTTGCAGTTTGTAAAACTTGAAGAAGTTGATGCGATTTATTATGAGAAAAATTATTATGCATTTCCGGATAAGCATGCAGAGAAGGCCTATGAGTTGCTTAGAAAAGCGATGTTTGATAAGGGTGTTGTAGCAATCTCGAAAACGGTAATAGGTACAAAAGAAACCTTGCTTGCTTTATGTCCTGATAAGCAGGGGATTTTAGTTAAAACCTTGTTTTATGAAGAAGAAATAGTAGAAATGCCAAAAGATATCCCTCATCCAAAAACGGTAAAGGCTGAATTAGATATGGCAAAGCAGTTGATACAGTCTATGACAAAACCTTTTGATCCTTCTTTATATCACGATGAATATCAAGAAAAGCTAAGAGAGGCAATTTTATCTAAAGTAGAAGGAAAAGAGGTAGTAGAGGCAAATTCTAAGAAGGAAACGATATCTAGTCCAATGGATTTGATGGAAGCTTTAACAAAATCATTAGCAACCATGAATAAACCAGCAAAAAGAAAGGCGGTACGTCATTAATGTATGAGGATGTACATGTATCGCCAATGCTTATAGGAATTGAAAAAGAGGCTTTTGATGATCGTAATTTTATATATGAATTAAAGCTGGATGGTATACGTGTTCTTGTTTATATTGAGAATGGACATGTGGATATTCGAAATAAAAGAGGAGATAAATTGCTGTATAAGTTTCCTGAACTAGAGGATATGTATAAGCAGATTAAACAAGATTGTATTCTGGATGGAGAACTGTATTGTTTTGGAAATGGGCAAATAGATTTTTTTGAATTACAAAAAAGAAGTTTATTAACCGATAAATTTAAGATCATGATGGCATCGAAACAACATCCAGCTTCCTTTACTGCCTTTGATATTTTATATGTAAAAGAGAAATCCCTGCTGAAAACACCGCTATTAAAGAGGAAAAGTATATTAAGTAAAAATGTTGTGGAAAATCATCAAATAAGTATATCTCGCTATGTGGAAGAACAAGGGAAAGCGTTGTTTCAATTGACAACACAGAAACACTTAGAGGGTATCGTTGCGAAAAGAAAAGACAGTTTGTATTCTTGTGGGAAAAGGACAAAAGACTGGATAAAATGCAAGAACATGATGGATGAAGATTTTGTGATCGTTGGATATATACGAAAAGATAAGAATATGGTTTCTTTGGTACTTGCACAGTATGATGATAAAGAATTGCTGTATAAAGGACATGTAACTTTGGGTGTTTCTTTATCTTATTTGCAAAAACACAGCAATAAAACAAATACCTGTCCTTTTCCCAGTGTTCCAAACGGGAATGAAGATGCAGTTTGGATTTTTCCTTATTTAGTAGGGTGTGTAAAATTTATGCAGCATACGAAAAATGGCGGTATGAGACAGCCTGTATTTAAAGGGTTTCGAGAAGATAAGACGCCTGAAGAATGCAGAGTGGATAAAAAATAAAATTAAGTAACTATTTTTGTAGAATTTATTTACATTATATTGTATGATATAGGAGCAGCAGGGATAACGAAATTAAACACCTAATATTAATAAACACCCTGTTTGAACTGTTGCGATACTTAACTTAGGAAGAAAGAAAAAGTTTAATCCAAATGAAATTTTTAATGACTTACTAAGAGAGGTACCCCTAAAGAGGAAGCGGAAATGAGCCCGCTTCCTTGTTTTTTGTATTTTAAATCAACAAATCTTTTCATCTAATGAAAGAATTGGTTTATTTATTATATGAATAGATGAATGAAAATGAATAAAAAACACATTTTGTTAATTTTATATTATTAAAATGTGATAGAATAAAAAAGGTGTGATGGAGGGAATTGTATGCTTAAAAAATTTTTTAAGAACGGAATTTATATAAATCACAGGGAAAAATTACTTTGTACGATTGATTTATGTATTGTATTGATATCGTTCTTTTTATCTTATTGGATTAATAATGAATTTAGAGTTCCTATTTTTGAGGGACTTAATATAAAAAATGTGATAGCTGTACTTTTAATTGTTTTGATTGTTTACTGGCTTTTCTTTATCGTATTCAAAATACATAAGAGCCTATGGAAATATATTGGCCCTGTAGAAACGATGAGAATTGGTTTTGCGGTCATATGTTCAACAATTGTTTTGGGTGCAGGTTTTTTATTGTTACAGACAGATAGATTTCTTTTAAGTGTCATTGTGACTGGTGGTTTATTGAGTGCTATGTTGATGTTTGCACTTAGAGTAAGTTATCGCTTGTATAGACGTACAGTTATGAACCCAGTAATAAATACAGACAAGGCAATCATTATCGGGGCAGGAGATGCAGGTTACATCTTGTCAAAAGAATTGTTGCAGAATAATAGCTTTAATGTTCATATCGTAGGGTTTATTGATGATAAAAGAACAGGCAATGTAGTAGCTGGATATAAAGTATTAGGGGATACATATGATATTCCAGACATTGTACATGAATATGGAGTAAAAGTGGCCTTTATCGCAATGCCAAGTGCCAGCAAAGAAAACATTCAAAGAATTTATGATTTGTGTCAATCCGCCAAATTAGAAACAAAAATCATGAAAGAACAAGATAACTTACTGGCAGATGATTTAAATGAAAATAAGAAATATCCTGTTGAAGATATCAGCATTGAAGATCTTTTAGGCAGAGGAGAAATTCATTTGGATCAATCTGAAATTAAAAGTTATTTAACAGATAAAGTTGTAGCAGTTACTGGTGCAGGTGGTTCTATAGGTTCAGAGTTATGTAGACAAATTGTTAAATTTAAACCAAAACAGTTATTGATGATTGACATTAATGAAAATTATTTATATATGTTAGAACAGGAGTTTAATAGAAACCGAACACATGGAACCTTGGATTCTAGCATAGAAATTATTTCTTTGATTGCTTCTATTCGTGAATTTAAAGCAATGGATGAAATATTTGGAGAAAGACACCCTGATGTAGTATTCCATGCTGCTGCTCACAAACATGTTCCATTAATGGAAACTAGACCAATGGAAGCTATCAAAAACAACGTATTTGGAACTAATAATGTAATTCAGGCATGTATTAAAAATAAAGTTTCTAGATTTATCATGATTAGTACAGATAAAGCTGTAAATCCTACAAATGTTATGGGTGCTACAAAACGTATGACAGAAATGATCTTGCAGGCAAATGGTAAAAATGGTGTTACAAAAATGGCGGCTGTACGTTTTGGAAATGTACTTGGGTCAAACGGTTCTGTTATTCCAATCTTTAAAAAGCAGATTGCAGAAGGCGGACCAGTAACAATAACAGATAAAAATATTATTCGTTACTTTATGACAATTCCAGAAGCTGCACAGCTTGTATTACAAGCAGGTTTCTATGCAGATAAGGGAGAAATTTTTGTCTTAGATATGGGGCAGCCAGTTAAAATTTTAGATTTAGCTGAAAAAATGATTCGTATGTCTGGATTTAAACCTTATAAAGACATTGAAATTAAAGAAATTGGTCTTCGTCCAGGAGAAAAGATGTTTGAAGAATTAAAACTGGATGGAGAAACAACAACTAGAACGAAAAACAATCTTATCTTCAAAAATAACGTTATGGAAATTACAAAAGAAGATATTACAGAAAGACTTTCAAAATTAGAAGAAGTATTACACGAAGATGTAGAAAATGAAGTAATTAAAGAAAGATTGTTGAATTTGATTATTTCAGATAAAGATCAGGAATTTAATAAGTAATCCTAGGAGCGATAAGCTCCTTTTTCTATTGTTGTTATCTTCTCAAATAATGGAGTGGCAGAAAGCAAAATGATCATGAACTTGGGAGTATTGGATAAAATGATGTTTAAAATATAGTGTATATAATATCTTTGTTAATAAACAATTTCTTTCATTCGATGAAAGAAATATGATATTTTTTAATAAAAACCAAAGGTTAGGCATTATTCACTTTGTATGCGTTATTGCAATGTATATGCTTTTGTAGTATTATAGATTCGGTAAAAAGAGACTAATTATTCTTTCTTTTTTGCATTTAGCTATAGAAATTGAAAGTAATGCTGAGAGATGAATCGTTGCTTTGTCACGTTTGTCACGATTGCATGGTCATTAAGAAAATAGTCAAATCCATTGATTTGATAGGCGGAGCCTACCTTTTTGGAGGGATTTTGTGAACTGGTATGTTATTCAAGTGCGAAGTGGACATGAAAAGGCAATTATTGAGAAATGTAAAAAAAGAATATCAAAGGAACTTTTGATAGACTGTTTTACGCCGGAATATGTTTGTCAAAAAAAATATCTGGGGAAATGGCATGATGTGAAAGACATTTTGTTTAAGGGATATATTTTTATGATTTCTGATCATATTGAAGAACTTAATGTAGAATTAAAGAAGATTCCAGATTTTACAAAAATTATAGGTAGGAAAAAAGCAGAAATATGCTGCTTAGATGAAGATGAAATAGTCTTTATTAAATCATTCGCAGATAAAAATTATACAGTAGATATGTCGACTGGTTTTATACAGGGAGATAAAATCTTTGTTACAGAAGGACCATTGCAGGGGAAAGAAGGGCTCATCATAAAGATCGATCGTCATAAAAGAATAGCCTATCTTCAGCTCAGTATGTTCAATAAAGAAACAATAGCAAAAGTTGGATTAGAAATTATCAGCAAGTGTCAGTAAAAAGAGACTTGCTTTTATTTTGGAGGGATTTCATGAATCTTTTGATAATTGGAGCAGGAGGACATGGGAAATGCTGTTATGAAATAGCAAGTAGAATGAACTGCTTTGATAAGATTGATTTTGTAGATGATGGAACAGATGAGATACAAGTGTTAAATAAAAAGGTTGCAGGTAAACAATCAGATTTAAGTAACTTAAGAGAAAACTACGATAGTGCATTTGTAGCTATTGGAAATAATTTGATTAGAAAACAAATTACAGAAGAACTTAAACAACTTGGTTTTCAGCTTGTAAATTTAATTGATCCAAGTGCAGTCGTTTCACAGTATTGTAAACTTGGTGAAGGAATTGTTGTATTCCCAAATGCAACTGTTGAAATTGAAGCTGATATTGGTAGTGGAGTTATTATTTCTTCCAATTCAGTAGTTCATCATAACGCAGTAGTTGAGGATTTTGTTCTGATATATGCGAATTGTGTTGTGCGACCAGTGGTTACAATTAAAGAATTAACTGTATTAAAAAGTGGAAGTATAGTAGAAAGTTAGTGGAGAGGTAAATAGATGTATAAAAATTGTTTAAAGAGGGTAATTGATTTTTTATTAAGCTTAATAGGAATAGTGGTGTTATCACCAGTTTTGCTTGTTTTAGCAATCATTATTAAAGTAACATCACCTGGTCCTGTATTATTTAAGCAGGAAAGAATGGGAAAAGATAATGTAAGGTTTAAAATTTTTAAATTTAGAAGTATGAGAATTGATACTCCTAAAGATGTACCAACGCATATGTTATCAAATCCTGATCAGTATATTACAAGTGTTGGTAAATTTATGAGAAAAACAAGTTTAGATGAACTTCCTCAGTTGTTTAATATCTTAAAAGGAGATATGGCTGTTATTGGGCCTAGACCAAGTTTGCCAAATCAGTATGATTTAAATGAGTTAAGAGATAAGAATGGTGCTTCTTCTATTAAACCAGGACTTACAGGGCTGGCACAGATTAGCGGAAGAGATGAACTAGAAATTGATGTTAAAGCTGCACTGGATGGAGAATATGTAAAGAAAATGAGTTTTCTATTTGATTGTAAATGTTTCCTTGGAACTATTACATCTGTTTTAAAACACGATGGAGTAGTAGAAGGAGGAACGGGTGAAATGCATAAGGAGGAGGAAGCTTAATGAAACGAATCCTTATAACTGGAAAAGGAAGTTATATAGGTACTCATTTTAAAGAGTATTTGGAAAAAGAACCACAAAATTATTATGTAGAAGAATTAGATATGGTAGATGGTTCTTGGAAAGATTTTGATTTTTCTGATTTTGATGTTGTATATCATGTGGCTGGAATTGCACATATAAAAGAAGTTAAAGAAAATGAAGAACTTTATTATAAAGTAAATAGAGATTTAGTAATAGAAGTAGCTAAAAAAGCAAAAGAATCTGGTGTACAACAATTCATCTTTATGAGTTCCATGAGTGTGTATGGACTAAATTATAGTAATGAATTAATCACAGTTAGTACAAAATGTAATCCTAATACTTATTATGGTATAAGTAAGTATCAAGCTGAGAAAGGTATAAAAAAATTAGAAAATGATACTTTTAAAGTATGTATAGTAAGACCACCAATGGTATATGGTGATAACTCACCAGGAAATTTAACAAAATTATTTAATGCGGTTAGAAAATTTCATATTTTTCCGACAATAAAAAATGAGAGAAGTTCCATCACTGTTGAAAGGTTAGTAGCATTTATTAAAGAATACATTGATGAAGAAAAAAGTGGTTTATATTTACCACAAAATGATAAATATATGTGCACTTATGATATTGTTAGAGAAAAAATGGATCAGGAAGGAATAAAAGTTATTTATCTTCCGTTATTCAATCCGATTATTAAATTAATGATTGGGAAAGTGACGTTAGTTACAAAGTGTTTTGGAGATCTGAAATATGGGAAATAAGAAGACAGTATTAATTACTACAACGACACCATATATGATTAAATCTTTTTTGATGAATGATATTAGGATTTTAAAAGAATTAGGATATAAAGTAGAGGTAGCAACAAATTTTAAAACATTTGATGTAATTTCAGAAGATGAATTAAATAAATTTAAGAAATTACTTGATAATGAGAGTATTACAATTAATCAAATAAATTTTACTCGAAGGATAATTGATTTAAAATCAATTATAAAATCTTATAAAGAAATGAAGAAATTGCTCAATAAAAAAAAATATACATTGATTCATACACATACACCGATTGCAGGATTAATTACTAGAATATCTTATAAAAATAGTGAAATTTATAAAGATTCAAAAATGATATATACTGCCCATGGATTCCATTTCTTTGAAGGGAATAGTTTTATAAAAAATTTTATTTTTAAAAGTATTGAAAAATATGGAGCACGATTTACAGATGTACTTATTACAATAAATAAAGAAGATTATACAGCAGCAAAAAAATTTAAACTTAAGCAAGGAGGAAAAGTAGTATACGTACCAGGAGTTGGAATTGATACTGAAAGGATTGGCTTGATAACTGGAAAAAGAGATGAATTAATCCGAAAACTCCATATTCCAAAAGAATCAAAATTATTACTTTCTGTTGGTGAACTAAATGATAATAAAAATCATATTTCTGTTATAAAAGCTTTGCCATATTTAGATAAAAAATATCATTATTTAATATGCGGTGTTGGAAAATTGCAACAGGAAATAATAGATACTGCTAGAAATCTTGGTGTTGAGGATAGATTGCATTTATTAGGGTATAGAAGTGATGTAATAAGTGTAATGAAGTCATGTGATATCTTTGTTTTTCCATCGAAAAGAGAAGGATTATCAGTTGCTTTAATGGAGGCGATGGCATGTGACTTACCTTGTTTGGTTAGCGATATTAGGGGTAATAATGATTTAATAGAAAATGGAAAGGGCGGTTTTGTATTACCAGTAAATTTGTTTACAGAGTCACTAATAGATAAGGTAGATATTAAAATAAAGAAGGGGTTTAATAAGAATAAATCTTTGTATTTTGATAAAAAAAATATTATGGAAATAATGAAAAAAATATATATAGATTATTAGAAGAAAGGACCAGCTATAAAATAAGAAATTATGAAAAAAATTTTACATATTTTAACTACGGGAAGTTTATCAGGTGCAGAAAATGTCTGTATTAACTTAATTAACATAAGTAAAAATGAATATGAATGTTATTATTGTTCACCAGTTGGTAGCATCAAAAATAAGTTAGAGGAAGAGAATATTAACTATATCGGTCTGGATAAATTTAGTTTACAGGAAGTTAAGAAAGCAATCAATCGTTGTGAACCAGATATAATACATGCTCATGATATTAGAGCATCATTTTATGCAGCTATTTGCACAGGGAAAATTCCTATAGTTTCACATATACATGGAAAGTTTAAAGATATGGGATATTTATCCGTTAGATCCATTATTTATTATTTTGCAAGCTTACGATTTAATAGAATTATTTATGTTTCAAAAAGTATATATAACGAATTCTTGTTTAAAAAAATATTAGATAAAAAAGGAATATTATTAGAAAATCAAATAGATACGAAACAGATTTTAAATAGAATTAAAAATATTGATAGCGCCCCTTATTATGACTTTTCGTTTATTGGAAGACTTGAAGAAGTAAAGAACCCTATTCGTTTTATAAACTTAATTTATATGATGCAAAAAAAACATCCTAAAATTAAAGCTTGTATGGTGGGTAGTGGTACGTTGGAATTAGAATGTAAGACTTTAATAGAGTCGAAGAAAATAAATATTGATCTTGTTGGGTTTAAGAAAGAGCCTCTGTATTATTTGTTAAATTCTAAAGCGTTAGTTATGACATCGATATCAGAAGGAATTCCAATGGTAGCATTAGAATCATTGGCGTGTGGAAAGCCGATTATTTCTACTCCAACAGATGGATTAATGGATATAATAAAAGAGAACCATAACGGATTCATATGTAAGACGGATCAAGATTTTATAGAAAAAATGAATACTATTCTTAATGACGAAAAAAAAAGAGCTGAGATGAGTGTGTATATTAAAAATAATGAAAAAGATGAATATGGTGAATATGGAAGAAAATTAAAATTAATATACTCTGAAATATATGGAGAATACTAATGCAAATTTATTATTTATTGATTGTGACGTTATTAATTATTTATATGATAATTAATAAGATACAGTATAAGCTTGATTTTAATAAAAAAATGGTATTCGTTTTAATTTCATGTATTTTGTTAATAATAATCTCATCATTTAGAAGTAATAGTATTGGAGCAGACATGGATGTTTATTTACAAATCTTTGAATCTAGTAAAAATAAATCCATGATTGATATAATTAGTAGTGGTCTATCACTTGATCATTTCTTATCAAGCGAGATGTATAATGGCTTTTATGAAACTGGATATATTTTATTTAATAAAATGGTAAGTATTATTAGTGATTCAGATTTTGCATTCAAATTAAGTTGTAGTTTGTTTGTTAATATACCAGTTTGTTTTATGATATATAAATATTCTAAAGATGAATTAATGAGTATGTTGCTTTTTATTTTGCTTGGCTATTACACCCAATCTTTTGTAATTATTAGACAATATATGGCACTAAGTATGATAATAATAGCACTACACTTTTTGATTGAAAGTGAGGATGCTAAATTCTATACATTTGTATTTATTGCATTTTTATTTCACAAAACAGCAATAGTATTTTTAATTGTTAAATTATTAAAATCTTATTGGGATATAATTATTAAATATATTAAATTTATTTGTATAGCATTATCTATTCTTTTTGTTTTAGCTAATCCGATATTAAATTTTTTTATAATGAACTTCTATCCGTTCTATAGCGATAAGATAGTATTTGGAGAAGGGCTTAATTTGTTGATTTTTATGTTGATTATATTGCTATTCTCGCTCTATATTGGTAAAAAGAATGGATATGATTTAAAAAAATTTGATGCATTTTTTGTGTTGGTAGTAGTAGGAGTGGTAATTCAATTATTTACTGTTCATTTTAGTTTATTAAATAGACTAGCACTTTATTTTCAATTTTTTATGATTATTTATATACCTAACTCTCTTTCTTTTATAAAAAAATATAAATTTTTGACTAATTTCATTGTCTTATTTGTTTTTTTACTATATTTTAGTTATTTACTAATTTTTAATGATTCAGGTCAAGTAAAAAATTATGAAATGTTATTTAAATATAATATTGTATTAATTAATGAATCTATAAAGGGTTAAATCTATAGATAATGGAGGTGAAAATGTGAAAATATTGTTTTATATTAATGTATTAAGTAATGGTGGTGCAGAAAGAGTGATGGCGAATTTAGCTAATGAGTTATCATTAGAAAATGATGTAGTTTTAGTCAATTCTTTTAGAACCAATAATGAATATGAGCTGAATTCATCTATTAAGCATATTTATTTGGATGATAATTCTTATAAAGGTTTTTTTGAAAAAAATTTTGCGAGAATTAAATTATTAAGAAAATATTTAAAAAAAGAAAAGCCGGATATCGCAATTTCATTTATGGCAGAACCAAATTTTAGGCTATTATTAGCGAAGGCATTTATGGGAACGAAAACTATTATTTCAATAAGAAATGATCCGAATAAAGAATATGGCAATTTGTTATTTAAAATATTAGCAAAATCTTTATTTGTTACATCAAATGGAATAGTTTTTCAAACAAAAGAAGCAAAAAAATGGTTTCCAAAGATGATCCAAAGTAGATCAAGGGTTATTTATAATCCTGTAAAGCAGGTTTTTTATGATACAAAGACTAATGATAATCCAGAAAATATTGTTGCTGTAGGAAGGCTTTCTAAACAAAAAAACCATAAATTATTAATTGAAGCTTTTGCAGAAATATCTGATAAAATAACAGATAATTTATTTATCTATGGCGCAGGAGAATTGGAATTTGAATTAAAAAAATTAGTCGAAAAATTAAATTTAAATAATAGAGTTTTTCTAATGGGAAATGTACAAAATATAGAAAATGAATTAAGTAAGTATAAGATGTATATCATGACGTCTGATTACGAAGGTATGCCTAATTCGTTAATGGAAGCAATGGCTTTGGGGGTTCCTTGCATTAGTACAGATTGTCCATGTGGTGGACCAAGGGAGTTAATGAAAAAAGAAACTCTTTGTAGAGTAAATGATAAAGAAATGCTAAAAGATTTGATTCTTAAATATGCTAATGATAAGCAAAAATTAAAGGAATTATCACTGTACAATAAAAATAAATCAATTAAGTTTAAAAATGATATAATCACTAAAGAATGGAAAAATTATATTGATCAGATTATGAAGAATTAATTGATTTTGCTAAATAATTTAAAGCGATGTATTAAAAAATATATTAGATATTATAATACTATTTAATTTTTTCAATTTAACGTTTAAGCAAAAAAGGAGGAAATAATTACATCCGTCATGTAATTATGTATAAGTATGAATGATTTTTTAAAAAAAAGAGTTTTTAGTATAAGTAAGAAAATACCTGATAAGCTATATTTACAGCTAGTTTATCGATATATGATGAAACAGAAATTGCCATTAAAAAAGCCTATCACTTTTAATGAAAAATTGCAGTGGTTGAAATTATATGATAAAAATTCAATTTATAGTATCTTGGTTGATAAAGTCGCCGTTAGAGACTATATATCTAAAAATTTTGATGAAAATTTATTATTTCCTTTGTTAGGCGTGTGGAAAAATCCAAATGAGATTAACTATGATGAGTTACCAAATCAATTTGTATTAAAATGTAATCATGATTCAGGAAGTGTAATTGTTTGCAGAGATAAAGAAAAGTTAGATAAAGAATATGTTAAGCGTTACTTTGATGAAAGATTGAAAAGAGAGTATTTTTATTATTGGAGAGAGAGACCGTATAAATATGTAGAACCAAAAATATTGGCAGAAAAATACATGGCAGATGAACATGGAGAATTGACAGATTATAAATTTATGTGTTTTGATGGATATGTTGATAATGTAATGGTATGCGTAGATCGTCATACGGGAAATACAAAGTTTTATTTTTTTAATAAAGATTGGCAGTTAAAAAAATATAATAAATCTTCATTATCTCTTCCTGATGACTTTAAAATAGAGAAACCTGCATTAATGGATGAAATGTTTGAGATAGCATCTAGGTTATCAAAGGGATTTCCATTTGTAAGAATTGATTTATATTGCGTGAATAATAAGATTTATTTTGGAGAGTATACATTTTATCCTCAGGGAGGATATGATGCAAATATTCTACCTGAAGCCGATATTGCATTGGGAAATCTAATAAAAATTTAAGGAGGAAAATAAATGGATACTATAGGATTTGTAATAAGTCAAAAAGAACATGAAAATAGAAGAGCTTTAATACCAGAAGATATTTGTAAAATAAAAAATAAAAAGTATTTATATTTTGAAGTTGGATATGGTAAGTGCTTAGGGTATAGTGATGAAGAATACATTAAAGCAGGGGCTAATATTGTTACTAGGGAAGAAGCTTTGAAACAGAATATTGTTTGTGATCCTAAAATTGGAGATTCAGAATACTTAAATTGCTTGAGTAATCAAAAGATTTTTGGATGGATTCATGCTGTACAAAATAGAGATATTACAGATAAAATATTGAATTCTAATTTGACAGCATATGCGTGGGAAGACATGTTTGAAAAGGGACGGCATGTATTTTGGAAGAATAATGAAATTGCTGGAGAAGCTGCAGTTTCACATGCATTTCAATGTGTGGGTGATGTTCCAAATAATAAAAAAGTAGCACTAATCGGTAGAGGAAATGTTGCAACTGGGGCTTTAAAAATATTAATTTCTTTGGGTGCAGATGTTACTATTTATAATAAGCATATGGAAAGTTTACTACGTGATAAGATTGAGGAGTACGATGTTATTGTAAACGCATTACTTTGGGATACTACAAGAGAAGATCATATAATTTATACTTCTGATTTAAAAAGAATGAAAAAAAATTCTCTGATAATAGATATTAGTTGTGATGCAAATGGTGCAGTAGAATCAAGTAAACCAACAACAATAGAAAATCCTATATATGAAGTAAATGGAGTACTACATTATGTTGTTGATCATACCCCATCACTTGTTTATAAATATGCGAGTAGAGGGATTTCGGAAGCGGTTGTAAAATATATTGATGATATGATAGAAGGAAATGAAAATATAACATTAAAGAACGCATTAATAATTGAAAAGGGCAAAATCATAGATAATAGGATAAATATTTTTCAAAAAAGATAATGAAATATGAAAGATAAGAAACTGTTTTTAAATACTTTAAGTTCTTTTTCATATCAAATCATTAGTATTATTTGTGCTTTTATCTTACCTAGATGTTTTTTAGTTACCTATGGCTCGGAGGTAAATGGATTAGTAACTTCTATTACTCAGTTTTTAGGATTTATTTCATTAATGGATTTGGGAATAAGTGCTGTTGTTAAAGCAGCGCTTTATAAACCGTTAGCAGAAAAAGATAAATATAAGATAGATACAATAATGACTTCCGCAAAAAAATTTTTCAATAAAATAATATTGATTTTTTTATTGTATTTAATTGGATTGTGCTGTTTTTATCCGATGTATTTTAGTGGAAAATTTGATTGGTTATATACAGCTTCTTTAATTTTAGCAATGTCAATAAGTTTAATCTCACAATATTATTTTGGAATTGTAAATCAAACTTTATTAGAAGCAGATCAGAAGAATTATATTCCAATTATACTACAAATAGGTACATTAATATTAAATACACTATGTGGTGTTGTATTAATGATGAAATTTGATGCAAGTATTCAGATTGTAAAATTAACTACTTCAATTATTTTTTTAATAAGACCTGTAGTCATGTCTATTTATGTAAGGAAAATATACAATGTAAAATTTAATTGTAAGTATTCTGAAGAGCCAATTAAGCAAAAATGGAATGGTATAGCGCAACATTTAGCATCAGTAGTTTTACAAAATACAGATGTTTTGGTCTTAACATTTTTCTCAAGTTTAAGTAGTGTATCAATATATAATGTATATTCCTTGGTTGTATTAGGTGTAAGAAATATAGTAGTATCATTAACAGCTGGGATTCAATCAAAATTTGGAGCATTAATTGTTAAAGAAGACTTTCAATTATTAAATGATTTTTATGAAAAAGTTGAATGGATTTTACATAGTGTTATTACAATACTTTTTACCTCAACTGCTATATTAATTGTTCCTTTTGTTCTTGTGTATACGGAAGGAATAAATGATGCAAACTATAATTTACCATGGTTCGGTATTTTACTAACAATAAGCCATATGTTTTATTGTTTAAGATTACCATACAGCATGATAGTTTTAGCTGCAGGACATTTTAAAGAAACGCAGACAAGTGCAATTGTAGAAATGTTATTAAATATATTGATTTCAATTGTGCTGGTTAAAAATTTTTCTTTGATTGGGGTTGCTATCGGAACGATTGTTGCAATGTGTTATAGAACGATTTATTACGTTAAATATATATCTAGAAATATTTTAAATCGTTCTGTAAAGTACTATATTAAGCATATGATGTTGGATGGCATGATTTTCATTATATCTTTTTATCTTTGTAAGACATTCGTACTTGAGTCATTATCGTATGTATCATGGATTTTTTTAGCAATAAAGGTAGTTTTGGTAGTATTCATTGTATTTATGTTTTTTAATATGATTTTTTATAAGAATCATATTAAAAATATGGTTTTGAAAAGAGGGAAGAAATGAAAAAGAATGATTTAAGAAATAAAGTAATATTAGTAACGGGTGCAGCTGGTTTTATTGGTTCCAATCTGGTAACAGACTTATTAAAAACAATTTTACCAGTATCTATAATTGGGATAGATAATATGAATGATTATTATGATGTTTCTATAAAAGAATATCGTTTAAAGAAGATAGAGGCATTAGAAAAAGAACATCCTGAAAGCAACTGGACTTTTATTAAAGGTTCTATTGCAGATAAAGGACTTATTGATAAAATCTTTTATGAGTATAAACCATCTATTGTTGTTAACTTGGCAGCACAGGCAGGTGTTCGTTACTCTATTACAAATCCAGATGCTTATGTAGAATCTAATTTAATTGGTTTCTATAACATACTTGAAGCATGTCGTCATTCTTATGATAATGGGGCAAGTGGTGTTGAACATTTAGTTTATGCTTCTTCATCTTCTGTATATGGTTCTAATAAGAAAGTACCATATTCTACAGATGATAAAGTAGATAATCCGGTATCTTTATATGCAGCAACAAAGAAAAGTAATGAACTGTTAGCTCACGCTTATAGTAAATTATATAACATTCCTTCTACAGGACTTCGTTTTTTTACGGTATATGGTCCAGCAGGACGTCCTGATATGGCATACTTTGGATTTACGAATAAATTGTTAAATAATGAAACAATTGAAATATTTAACTATGGAAACTGTAAACGTGATTTTACATATATTGATGATATTGTTGAAGGTGTTAAACTTGTAATGCAGAAAGCTCCAGAAAGAAAGAACGGAGAAGATGGATTGCCTCTACCACCATATGCAGTATACAATATCGGAAATAGTAATCCAGAGAATTTATTAGATTTTGTTACAATCTTACAGGAAGAATTGATTCGTGCAGGAGTGTTACCAAAAGATTATGATTTTGAATCTCATAAGAAATTGGTGCCAATGCAGCCGGGGGATGTACCTGTAACGTATGCAGATACAACACCATTGGAAAGAGATTTTGGATTTAAACCAAACACAAGTTTACGTGATGGTTTACGTAGATTTGCAGAGTGGTATAAAGAATTTTATTTAAAAAAATAAGGGGATGAATGATATGAAAATAGCAGTAGCAGGAACAGGTTATGTAGGGTTAAGTATAGCAACATTATTATCACAGCATAATGAAGTAGTTGCTGTTGATATTATTCCTGAAAAGGTAGAAATGATAAATAATCGTAAATCACCTATTCAGGATAAAGAAATTGAAGAATACTTGGCAACGAAAGAATTAAACTTAAAAGCAACATTAGATGCGAAAGAAGCCTATAGTGATGCAGATTTTGTTATAATTGCTGCTCCAACGAATTATGATTCAAAGAAAAATTTCTTTGATACAAGTGCAGTAGAAAGTGTTATCTCACTGGTAATGGAATATAATCCAAATGCAATCATGGTTATTAAATCTACGATTCCAGTTGGATATACAAATTCCATTCGTGAAAAAACAGGAAGTAAGAATATTATTTTCAGTCCTGAATTCTTGCGTGAGTCAAAGGCTTTATATGATAACTTGTATCCATCACGTATTATCGTAAGTACAGATGAAAATGATGAAAGATTAGTAAAGGCTTCTCATACATTTGCTTCTTTATTACAGGAAGGAGCAATCAAAAAAGATATTCCTACATTATTCATGGGATTTACGGAGGCAGAAGCTGTTAAACTGTTTGCAAATACATATTTAGCATTACGAGTATCTTATTTTAATGAATTAGACACCTATGCAGAAATGAAAGGATTAAATACACAGGAAATCATTGATGGTGTATGTTTAGATCCAAGAATTGGTTCTCATTATAATAACCCTTCTTTTGGTTATGGTGGATACTGTTTACCAAAAGATACAAAACAGTTATTGGCAAACTATGAAGATGTACCCCAAAATATGATGAGTGCAATTGTTGAATCAAATCGTACACGTAAAGATTATATTGCGGATAGAGTTTTAGAGATTGCCGGAGCATATGAAGCAAATGATAATTACGACTCTAGAAAAGAGAAAGAAGTAGTCATTGGAGTATATCGATTAACAATGAAATCAAACAGCGATAATTTCAGACAGTCTTCTATCCAAGGAGTGATGAAACGTGTGAAAGCAAAAGGTGCAACAGTTATTATTTATGAGCCTACTTTGGAAGATGGAAGTACATTCTTTGGAAGTAAAGTAGTGAATGATTTAGATGAATTTAAGAAAATATCAAATGCAATAATTGCAAATCGTTATGATTCCTGCTTAGATGATGTAGAAGAAAAAGTATATACAAGAGATTTATTTAGAAGAGATTAATTTTATTTTAAAAACATTAATGGATTGTAAGAAAAAAATGAATGACTAAGAATATTTTTGATTTATAATAAGTTCTAAGGTGACTAGATGTCACGATAGAACTTCTGGGCATTGCCCCGCTGCTTGCGGCGTAGTGCCTAGCGTTATATAATAACGCTAGGGGTGATTACACATGGGCGAAAGTACAATAATTCGTAATTCTCATAATGTTTCAGATATTGTCTTTCATTTTGTTTGCCCAACAAAGTATCGTCGCGTGGTAATAAACGAAAATGTAGATGAGCATTTGAAGCAAATATGCGTGGGGATTGAAGAAAGATATGATTGGATAAAATTCCTTGAAATAGGGACAGATAAGGATCATGTACATTTTTTGGTTCAATCCACACCGAATTATAGTCCAGCAAAGGTAATCACAACGATAAAAAGTATAACAGCGAAACGCATATTTGCGGAATGTCCAGAAGTGAAGAAACAGTTGTGGGGAGGCTCATTTTGGAGAGAGGGATACTATGTATCCAGTGTAGGAAAGCACACAAGTGAAAAAGCAGTACAGAGGTATGTTCAAAATCAAGGCAAACAAGATGAATATAAACAACTGTATTTGCATGTGTAAGCGCCTAATCCAGAATACCCCGCAGCAAATGCGACGGAACGCATTTACGGGGCTCTGCCCCGGGGTAGTTTGTTTTATTTGGTTGATTATATGTAGAGTAGAAAGGAGAAAATTCTTTATGACAAAAAAGAAATCAGGAAATAAAAGTATATTTAAAAGTTCAGGATTTTATTTTGTGTTGCTGTATTTACTATTAACAATAGCTTTTATTGTTCAAATACTAACAGTTAATTTGCTACCAATGAAATTTCTAATTCCTATTATTGTAATAATAATATTATTATCGTTAGGTATGTACTATTTACAAATGGGAAGGCATATAAATAAGATTAATAAAGTCTTAGGTAAGATATTAATTATTATATTATCTGTTCTTTTAGGTTTTGGAAATTGGTATTTGTATTCAACAGGTTCTGCTTTTAGTAGGATGACGACAAGGAAAGATATTTCAGTTGTTTCTATTGTCGTCATGAAAGATAGTTCTATAGAAAAAGTTAATGATTTAAATGAAAAAAAATTGGGGATAATGAGTGTAGGTGATATAGAAACACAAGATAAGGCAATGTCAGACTTGAAGAAAGATTTAGGCAATGAGCCAACTACAGCTAAATATAATTCATATAAAGATTTTGGTGATGATTTATATGAAGGGAAAGTAGATGCAATCTTGTTAAATGAAGGATCACGTGGAATGTTTGAGGATAATCATTCTGACTTTGACCAAAAAACAAGGGTTGTTAAACAATATACATATAAAAGTGAGGCAAAAGATATAAGTAAAAATGTCGATGTAACAAAAGATCCATTTAATGTGTATATTACAGGTATGGATACATATGGTACTATTACAACAATTTCCCGTTCTGATGTGAATATGATTGTTACTATAAATCCGAAAACTCATCAAATACTAATGACAGGAATTCCTCGTGATTTTTATGTGCCACAAACTTGTCAAGGAAATCAATCCGATAAATTGACACATACAGGTATTTATGGTGTTGAATGTACAATCAGTTCTGTAGAAAATTTTATGGGTATTGATTTGAATTATTATGCACGTGTTAATTTCTCAAGTGTAGTAGATATAGTAGATGCACTGGGTGGAATTACAATTAATGCACCATTTGCATTTACAACATCAGCAGGACTTCAAATACAAAAAGGTGATAATAATTTAAATGGATATGAGATACTGATGTTTGTTCGCGAAAGAAAAAATTTACCAGATGGAGACAGGGAGCGTAGTAGAAACCAAATGAGGGCATTTGAAGCGATAATTAATAAAGCTATTTCTCCTTCTATTATTACAAACTATTCTAGTATCATGAATGCGGTAAGTGGAAGTTTTCAAACAAATATGAGTCAAAAAGAAATGACAGACTTTATTAAGCAGCAATTAAATGATATGAAGGGTTGGGACATTAAGCAAATTCAGGTTAGTGGTAGTGGGGCAACTCTGTACTCTCCAGCTAATGGATTTAATTCTTATGTTATGGTTCCCAATGAAGCAACTGTAGAAAATGCTAAGAAATTAATTGATAAAATTGATTCTGGTGAATTAATTACTGATGAAGATGTAGCTTATCAAAATCAATTGGTATCTAAAGCTGGATAATACTCTAGGTGACCTATTTATGAGGATAGGTCATCTTTTTTTTATTTTCTGGAGGTAACGTTGTTAGAGTTAATTAATTGTGATACTATATAAGCGATATATTTTTAAATAAAGGGATAATGTGAAACATTAATATATCATGGGGAGGATTTATTGATGAGAAAGTATGTTTTACCATGGACGTTGTTTATATTAGAGATATCAAGTTTTTACTTGCTAGCTAATTTTCTTGATTTACCAAGAAATGTTATATGTCATTTTATGATTGTATTCGTTCTATTTTTATTTGTATTTGAACATTATAAGATATCATCTAAACTTATTTGGGATGAAATTAAATCAGTTGGAAAAGCAATGATTTGTTTTTTTATTGTTGAGGTTGTAATCTTATCGGCATTTAATGGGGATGACTGGTTTCTTAGTATAGTGATTTTGACGGCTGCAATGTACTTTATCATTCTATTTTTAGATAGAACCTTAAGGATTTTGTTACGAGAAAACTTAGCTAGAAGAACTTTGATTATCGGGGTTGGTTATGAAGCAGCAAGACTTGGTAACATTGCGCAAAACAATCGCTTTGCGTTAACGAAAGTAATAGGATATTTGCGTTATAAAAATGAGCCTATTGATGAAGAATTGGTAGAAAGATATGAGAAAAAAATAAATACAAAGCAGGAGATAAATATTTATGAAGATATGCGATTAGAGGAAATCATAAAAAAAGAAAAAATTGATCAAGTGATAGTTGCATTACCGGGTGTACCCAAAAAAGAGATAAATAAGTTAATGCTTCGCTTGTATGATAAAGTTAAAGTAATTAAATATATACCAGAGGTTAATGGACTTTTAACATTTAATTCAAAAATACAAGACTTCGATGGAACCATATTAATTTCAACTGCGCAGGGAAGTATTGGATTTGTAGATAAGGTGATTAAAAGATTAATTGATATTATTGCCGCTATATTTGGAATACTTCTATTGGTGCCAATTGCAATATATGTAAGATGTAAAAATCATAAAAATGGTGATTATAACAGTATCTTTTTCTCACAGGAGCGCATTGGACTAGATGGGAAACCTATTAAAATTTATAAATTTAGGACGATGATTCCAAATGCAGAACAGGTTTTGGAGGAATTGATGGAAAAAGATGTCTCTATTAAAGAGGAATATTTAAAGAATAAAAAACTGCAGAATGATCCAAGAATTACAGAAGCAGGTCATTTCTTAAGAAAATCTTCGTTAGATGAATTTCCACAGTTTATTAATGTTTTAAAAGGGGAAATGAGTTTGGTTGGCCCTAGACCATACCTTTTCAGAGAAAAAGACGATATGGGAGTATACTATAATTCAGTTATTCAGTGTAAACCGGGAATTACCGGTATGTGGCAGGCAAATGGTAGAAGTGATGTTGGGTTTGAAGATCGATGCAAGTTAGATGATTACTACTATCGAAACTGGAATCTAAGCTTAGATATGATAATTCTATATAAAACAGTAAAAAGTGTTTTTTATGGAAAAGGAGCCTTATAAGCTACAGAGTATATTAAAAAAATGTAAGAAAAATATTATACAGAAATACGAGATTGTTATTATAATGGATAGTATGAATATTATATGAAGTAGGAGATTGTATGAAAAATAACGTAGAAAATCAAGAAAAGAAAAAGTTTTATAAAAATGCTGGATTTTATTTTTTAGTTATCTATGCGTGTTTGACTTTTGCATTCATCACTCAGGCATTTATGGTAAATATTGTGCCAATGAAGTTTTTAATACCAATAGTAGTTGTATTAGTGCTATTGTTTGCGGGAATGTGGTATTTCCAAATGAATGGAAAAGTAAATAAAATAAATAAAGTATTAGGAAAAGTAGCTATTGTTGTCTTATCTATTCTTTTAGGAGTAGGGAACTGGTATTTATTTTCAACGGATACAGCATTTAGTAAAATTACAAACAAAGATGATGTATCCGTAGTTTCGGTAGTTGTAATGAAAAATAGTCCTATTAAAGATATGTCTGATTTAAAAGGACAAAGGTTAGGTATTATTAATTTAGGGGATACAAGCACACAAGAAAAAGCTTTGAATGATATTACTTCAGATTTGGGCTCAGAACCAACAACCGTAAAGTATAACTCATATAAAGATTTTGGAGATGATCTTTATGATGAAAAAGTAGATGCTATACTTTTAGATGAAGGTTCTAGAGGAATGTTTGAGGATAATCATGCGGATTTTAATTTAAGAACTAGAGTGGTTAAACAATATACTTATAAAATTGAGTCAAAAGATATTAGTAAAAATGTTAATGTAACGACAAAGCCATTTAATATTTACATAACTGGAATTGATACATATGGAAGTATTTCAACAAAATCACGTTCTGATGTTAACATGATTGTTTCTGTTAATCCAAAAACACACCAAATCTTAATGACTGGAATTCCTCGTGATTTCTACGTTCCACAGACATGTCAAAACAATCAGTTGGATAAACTAACACATACAGGGATTTTTGGTGTTGACTGTACTATTAATACAATGGAAAACTTTATGGATATTGATCTAAATTATTATGCAAGAGTTAATTTCTCAAGTGTTGTAGACATTGTTGATGCGTTAGGTGGAATAACGGTAAATTCTCCTTTTGCATTTACAGCTTATACCAATCACAGTGTACATATTAAAAAAGGGGAAAACCATTTAAATGGTGAGCAAACATTGGGATTTGTTAGAGAACGATATGGCTTATCAGATGGAGATAGAGAAAGAAGTCGTAATCAAATGCGAGTTGTAGAAGCAATGATTAATAAAGCAATTTCTCCAGCTATTATTACAAACTATACAAGTATCATGAATGCAGTGAGTGGAAGTTTCCAAACAAATATGAGTCAAAGTGAAATTACAAGTTTAATTAAAATGCAGTTAGATGATATGTCTAAATGGGATATAAAGCAGATTCAAGTTAGTGGACAAGGTGCAACCATGTGGACACCTGCAAATGGATTTAATGCATATGTAATGGTTCCTAATGATGCATGTGTAGAAAATGCAAAAAAACTAATTGAAAAAATCGATTCTGGTGAGATGATAACTGATGAAGATATAGCTTATCAAAATGAGTTAGTTGCGCAGGCTGGATAAGAAAAACTATTTGAGAGAAAAGCAAGCAATTATACCTATGTTGTATATTCTGCTTGCTTTTAAAATATCATGAAAATTATAATTAAGAAAAAATTTTGCATTATTGAAAATATTGTAGTAAAATCAACATGATACGTCATCTGTATCGGGGAAGTAATGTTTGATATTATGAAATTCTTATGCTTGTATATAGAATATTATTCATAAAATTAAGCATTATAATTATTGAAACAATTAAGAAAGGGGATTATGCGTGGAAGATTTCAAAAAGAATGTAGAAAATAGTGATGAAATTGAGATTGATTTAAGCAGATTATTTCAAGAAATTAAAAAGAAAGCTAAATTTATTATTTTCATGGCAATTATAGGTGCGATTATTGCATTTTTATTCACAACGTTCTTTATAACAAAAAAATATGAAAGTACTGCTAGAGTGTATTTAAAACCAAATACTACAGAGACTGGTACTATTGATTATAATGCAATAAATGCTAACTCTAAGATGGTCAATAACTATATGTTGATCATGCAGGGAGATAGTGTGCTGGATAAAGTAACAAAAACTTTAAAGCTAGAAGATAAAGGCGAAGACTTTGTAAAAGATTCTCTATCTATTACAAATGAAGCAGAGAGTGAGATTATTAAAGTAACTGCAAAAACGGATGATCCACAGTTATCAAAGGATATTGTTAGTGCAACAGTCGATCAGTTTTTTACAGATGTAAAAGCAAAACTAGATGTAAAAAACTTAATGATTACAGATCCTGCAAAAGTGGAAGATATACCAGTATCTCCTAATAAAAAGTTGAATACTTTGCTTGGAGCATTTTTAGGAATTATGCTTTCTGGGGGAATTGTTGTTTTACGATTTATGTTAGATAAAAGATTACATACAAAAGATGATGTGGAATCTTATCTGGAAATCCCTGTGCTTGCAGAAATTCCATATTTTGAGGATTAATCATGAATTTTATTGATATACATAATCATTTTACTTGGGACATTGATGATGGAATGGAAAGTAAAGAGCAGGCTATCTTAGCTCTTGAAGGTGCAAAAAAAGATGGGGTACGAGCAATTGTATCTACACCGCATTTCATTCCAGGAAAACAAGATAGAAAAGATGTAGAAGCAATGAGCAGCAGAATGGAAGAGTTAAAGGACTTGGCTAGAGATTATGGAATTGAAGTATATTTTGGAAGTGAAATATTCTTAAATGATGATTATCTGGAAATGCTGGATAATGAATGGTTTTATACACTTGCCGGTTCTGGATATGCATTATGTGAATTTGATGTTAGAAAGAATATTATAGATTTTGGTGATGAACCAGATGATAAATTATATGAATTTACAGTTCGCAATATGATTCCAGTTATTGCACATGCGGAAAGATATTTTCATAAAGGAGTATCGTTAGAAAAAATTAGAGAATGGGTAGAAAACGGCTACATTATTCAAATTAATCGTACTAGTCTTCTAGGAATGCATGGGGAAACTGCAAAGAAGAATGCATGGAAATTATTACATGCAGGATTAGCTCATGTGGTAGCAAGTGATGCACACAGGGCAAGTGGAAATCGCATTTGCAAGTTAAGTGATGCGTACAAGTTGGTGGTGGATGAAATTGGAGAAAAGAATGCCAATATTCTATTCTATGAAAATCCGCTTCATATAATTAGAAATGAAGAATTAGAAGATATTTCTGTAGTAAAAAAGAAATCTTTTTTTGATAGATTAAGGAGGAGATAAGAAAATGGAAAGAAAAGTTGCTCCTAAAAGAAATGATACAAAGCGAAAACATAAAAGTTCTCAATTTGACTATATGGAAGTGTACCGTCAGTTAAGAACAAATATTGAATATTCATCTTTTAATAAAGATGTTAAAGTTGTCAATATTACCAGCTCAAATCCTGCTGAAGGGAAAAGCTCTGTTACAAGCAATCTTGCAATGGTTTCGATTGCCAAATATTCAAAAGTTCTATTAATTGACTGTGATTTACGAAAACCAGTACAGCATAAAATTTTTAAAGTCTCTAATAAAATCGGTGTTAGTAATTTGATGAAAGATGTTCATGACATCGATATTGACGATGAAAGATATTTTCACAAATTTAAAGATAAAGAATCTGATGGAAAGCTATATGTGCTAACCAGTGGAAAATCAGTTCCAAATCCACAAGAACTTTTAGCAAGTGAAAAATTTAAAGATTTAATTGAAAAATTCAAAGAAAAATTTGATTTTATTATTATTGACTGCCCGCCTTTAAATGCAGTTGCCGATGCAATTCCGGTTTCACGCATTACAGATGGAACTGTATTTGTAACATCAGCAAGAGATACAGATAAACGTGATGCAAAAGATGCTTTAACAATGTTACAAAGAAACGGAGCTAATGTACTTGGCTGTGTTTTAACAAAAGTAGATAAGAGTACACGTTCTTATTACAGTTATTACGGAAACGAAGAATAGGGGTGTTGCTTTATGAAAGGGAAAAGTTCTTTAGACGGACTAGAGAAAGCAATACTTGGAATTAGTGCTCTTTTAATTCCAATAGTAACAGGTGTTGGTGTATTTAAGGCTAATACTCAGAAAAAAGAAAATTATGTATCCGTATGGAAAGAAACAGATACTTCACAAAAAAGTGATGAAATCAGTTTAAAGAAAAAAGAATTCACACTGCAGCAAAATGCATCTTTAGATTTAGATCCTTCTGCTTATTTTGATGGAAGCGTAGAAGATTTAAAACAGATAGAACTAAATCTAGATGATGTTGATATGGCAAAACCTGGTACATATAAAGCTAGTGCTACGTACAAAAAGAAATCTTATGATTTCACTATTAAGATTGAAAAAAGCGATAATCCAACAATTAGCGCTGAAAAGGATTCTTTTAAATATATTATTGGTCCATACAGTACAATTGATGAAGTAAAAGAAATTGCTAATGTTACAGCGGTTGATAAAGATGGAAATGATATTACAAAAGATATCGTAGGCTGGCCTGAAAAATTACCAGCAGAATATGGTGAAACTATTTATAAGTTAAATGTTACAGATACCTATGGAAATGTTGGTTATTTGAATATTGTGATTGATTTCGAGAAAGTAAGGAATTAAAAAGATCTGATAAATTATGATAATAGTTGCTTTGTCACTTTATCATATTATCAAGGACAGATGTAACTGTCTGCATATGATAAATTGTGTGCGGATAGGCGAAGCATGGCTTTTAGATAAAAGTAGTATAAACATGACTTATAATTAGCTTTATTGCATTTGAAATTCAATCAAAACAAATTCAACCCAAAATGAAAGGGGGAATATGATGACATTAAATAATAAATTAAGAATAGCAATGCTAGGTCAAAAAAATCTCGATCGCAGTGGTGGAATAGAAGTCGTTGTGACAGAACTTTCAACAAGAATGGTAAAACTTGGTCACAATGTTGTTTGCTATAATAGAAGAGGACATCATGTATCTGGTAAAGAGTTTGATTCTGATATTAAAGATAATTACCAAGGGGTAAAGATCAAAGCTGTTCCAACTATTGATAAAAAAGGGTTAGCGGCAATGACGTCATCATTTTTTGCAGCACTATATTGTGCTTTTGGTAAATACGATATAGTTCATTTTCATGCGGAAGGGCCATGTGCGATGTTATGGATACCTAAATTATTTGGTAAAAAATGCATTGTGACTGTCCATGGTTTGGATCACAGGAGGGCTAAATGGAAAAATGGATTTGGTTCTAAATACATTTTATTCGGTGAAAAAGTAGCAGTTAAGTATGCTGACGAAATTATTGTTCTATCTAAAGGAGTGCAGGATTATTTCAAAAATACTTATAATAGAGAAACAGTATTTATTCCAAATGGAGTCAATAAGCCAGAAATTAAAGAAGCAAGTTTAATTAAGCAAAAATATAAACTAGAAAAAGATAGTTACATTCTTTATCTAGGAAGAATTGTTCCTGAAAAAGGACTTAGATATTTGATCAAAGCATTCAAAGATGTGAGGACAGATAAGAAATTAGTAATTGCTGGTGGTGCTAGTGATACTGATTCATTCTTCAATGAAATGAGAGAATTGGCTAAGGATGATCAAAGAATTGTTTTTACTGGTTTTGTACAAGGACAAGTATTAGAAGAATTATATTCTAATGCTTATGTTTATACATTACCAAGTGATTTAGAAGGTATGCCTTTGTCATTACTTGAAGGTATGAGTTATGGAAATTGTTGTCTAACAAGTGATATAGCTGAATGCACAGAAGTAGTAAGTGATAGAGCAGTAATTTTTAGAAAATCAGATATCAACGAATTAAGAGAAAAGCTGCAATACTTAGTTGATAACAGTGATATTGCAGATAAATATAAGAGCATAGCATCTGATTATATTTGTGAAAAATATAATTGGGATGAAATAGTAGAGAAAACAGTGGAGTTGTATCGAGTATGAAGATATTGATGATAAACAAGTTTCTTTATCCTAATGGCGGTTCTGAAACATATATATTCAAATTAGGTGATTATTTGAAATTACAAGGTCATGAAGTTCAATATTTTGGTATGGAACATAAAGGTAGATGTGTTGGAAATAATGTAGAAGCTTATACTTCTGATATGGATTTTCATGGAGGATCTAAGTTATCTAAATTAACTTACCCATTAAAAACCATTTATTCAATTGAAGCTAGAAAACAAATAAGAAAAGTTTTAGAAGATTTTAAACCTGATGTTTGTCATTTAAATAACTTTACTTATCAAATTACACCATCAGTTATTCTAGAAATTAAAAAGTGGAACCCTAAATGTAAAATTGTGTTTACAGCACATGATTATAACCTAGTATGTCCTAATCATATGTTGAATAATCCAAACACACATAAAAATTGTGAAAAATGTCTAGGTGGTCATTATATAAATTGTACTAAGAATAAATGTATTCATGGTTCTGGTGCTAAATCGTTAATTGGAACGATGGAAGCTATTTTTTGGAATACAAAAGGTACATATAAATATATTGATAAAGTCATTTGTTGTTCTGAATTTATGAAAACAAAGATGGATACGAATCCAGTGTTTAAAGATAAGACAGTAGCTCTTCATAACTTTATAGACAAAGTTGAATGGAAAGATACTGAAAAGAAAGATTATGTTTTATATTTTGGACGTTTTTCAGAAGAAAAAGGAATTGGAACATTAATTGATGTTTGCAAAGAATTAAAAGACATTCAATTTATTTTTGCAGGAACCGGTCCCTTAGAAGATAAAATAAAAGATATTCCTAATATCAAAAATGTAGGGTTTCAAACAGGAGTTCATTTAGAAAAACTAATTCGTGAAGCTAAATTTAGTATTTATCCAAGCGAATGGTTTGAAAATTGCCCATTTAGTGTAATGGAAAGTCAAATGTATGGAACTCCAGTATTAGGAGCTAACATTGGTGGAATTCCTGAACTAATTCAAGTTGGTAAAACTGGAGAGTTATTTGAAAGTGGAAATAAAGAAGATCTTAAGAATAAAATTATTCAATTGAACGAATCTAATATTCAAGATTATGTAGAGGATTGTAAAAATATTCAATTTGATACGATTAATGAATATTATGAAAAACTAAGGGATATTTATGCATAGAAGATATGAGAGTTTAGATTATTTAAGGGCATTCTCAGCACTAGGAATTTTATTAATGCATGTTTTAACAAATGGCAATTATGAATTATCTGGATTTGTATTTGATAAATTAATCCCATCATTTACTGATTTAGTATTCTTATTCATGGTTATTAGTGGGTTTTCAATGTGTTGTGGATATTATAAAAAAATAAGAAGTAATGAAATTAATATTGATGATTTTTATATAAAACGATTTAAAAGAATGTGGCCATATTTTACATTCCTATGTTTGATAGATTTTATTTTTTCACCAAGTCTAAATTCGTTATATGAAATCTTTGCAAATTCAACTTTGTGTTTTGGATTTCTCCCAAATGCAAATATTTCTGTAATAGGTGTTGGATGGTTTTTAGGATTAGTATTTGTGTTCTATGCAATATTTCCATTCTTTTGTTTCTTAATAGGAACAAAGAGAAGAGCGTGGTTTACATTTGGAGTATCAATTATCTTTAATCTATTAAGTATATATTATTTTGAAGCAACTAGAACAAATATCATTTATTCAGCAATGTACTTTATTGCCGGAGGTCTACTTTATTTATATAAAGATGACATTTCTAGTTTACTAAAGAAAAAGAAGTTGTATATTATAGTTATTTTATTAATATGTTTGATTGGATATTACCTTATAGATATGAAATCAATATTGATTTTACTGATTTCGATTTCTTTAATCATTATGTGTATTTTTGATCGGGGGGGAGTCAATTCCATTGTCTCCTTTATTAGTAATATAAGTATGGAAATATACTTATGTCACATGGTGATTTATAGAGTAGTTGAAAAACTACATCTAATACATATTAGCTCAAGTGAGTTAATTTCTTATTTATTCGCGTCATGTTTAGTATTTATAGGAGCAATTATTTTTGCTTTTATTAGTAAGAAATTTTTAGAAAGGTTAGGTTTTTTATGGCAGAAAAGAAATTAAACGGAACAGTAATAGTTACTTATCGTTGCAATGCACGTTGTTCAATGTGTAATAGATATAAGGCACCAAGTAAGCCTGATGAAGAAATTAGTATTGAAACTATTCGAAAATTACCAAAGATGTATTTTACAAATATTACAGGTGGAGAACCTTTTATTCGTACTGACTTAAAAGATATTGTTAGAGAATTGTATAAAAAGAGTGATCGTATTGTAATTAGTACAAATGGATTCTTTACTGATCGAATCGTTGATTTATGTAAAGAATTTCCTCAAATTGGAATTCGTATTTCTATCGAAGGTTTAGAACAAACAAATAATGAAATTCGTGGATTAAATGATGGATACAATAGAGGATATAGTACATTAAAGAAATTAAGAGAAATGGGTATGAAGGATGTTGGATTTGGTATGACAGTCCAAGATAAAAATGCTCATGACTTAGTTCCTTTATATAAGATTTCTAATGAAATGGGCATGGAATTTGCAACAGCTTCATTACATAATTCATTTTATTTTGTAGAAGCAAAAAATATTATTAAAGATAGACCAATGGTTGCACAAAATTTTGAAAATTTAGTTAATGAGTTATTAAGAAGTAATTCACCTAAAAAATGGATGAGAGCTTACTTTAATCATGGATTAATTAATTATATTTATGGACAAAAGAGACTATTACCATGTGATATGAGTTTTGATACTTTCTTTATTGACCCATATGGGGATGTTATGCCATGTAATGGTACTAAAGATAAAGAAGTAATGGGAAATTTAAACAAAAGTTCTTGGGATGAATTATGGAACAGTAAAGAAGCTGAAAAAGTAAGGAGTAAAGTTAGATGTTGTGATAGAGATTGTTGGATGATTGGATCTGTATCACCTGCTATGCATAAATATATTTGGAAACCTGGGTTCTGGGTAGTATGGCATAAGTTTAAATCTTTATTTACTAAGAAACCGTATTCTATGTATGAATTAAAGGTAGTAAGAGACTATAGAGATGGGAAAGTTACAAAAGAAGAATTAGATAAATGTAGTACATGTGACATGTGTGCTACAGTTAATAATGGTTTAAGTGCTGCATCAATGGAACAATTAAAGAATAAGACTGGTGAAGAGATTGTAGATGCTGATATTGCTAGTCAGATGAATGTTAAGTAAATTTGAAAGGAGAAGATAAATGAAAGTTGCGGTTATCACTAGGCATGCTATTACTAATTATGGTTCTATTCTTCAATCAATAGCAACTCAAAAAATGATATCTAAGCTTGGACATTCAAGTGTAATCATTAATTATATCCGAGAAGATGAAAATTACAAAAATCATGAAAAAACTTTACTTAATAGAAAAAGCTCATGGAACAATAATTTTTTTAAAAGAACAATTTATTTAATATTGCGCCAACCTTTCAGTGTATACTCGGGAAAAAGATTTGAAAAATATCAAAAAGATTATCTTAAGTTAACAGATTTATGTACAAATAAGAATGAAATAGAAAATGAATGTACAGATGTCGATGTTTTTATGACTGGAAGCGATCAAGTTTGGGGTCCTATGGAAAATGGTGAATATGATGATGCTTACTGCTTATCTTTTGTTGGTAATAATAAAAAGAAAATAGCTTATGCTGCTAGTTTAGGTAGAACGGATATGAATGATGACTTAAGAAGTTATTTCAAACATTGGTTATCACGATATACCAAAATTGCTGTGAGGGAGGATAGCGCTGTCGAAATATTAGATTCACTCGGTATTCAAGCTGATCAAGTTTTAGACCCAACATTAATGTTGGGAAGAGATGAGTGGAAAGAGTTTTTAGATAAAGATTTTAATAAAGGTAAATACATTCTTGTTTACCAACTGCATAATGATGAAAAATTATCTACTTATGCCAAAAAAGTCAGTGAAAAAACAGGTATGCCTTTAATTAGAATTTCAGCATCTTTTCATCAGTTGTTAAGAGGAGGTAAATTTCAATATTTACCAACTATAAACGAATTCTTGTCTTATATTGATAACGCTGAATGTTTAATTACTGATTCATTTCACGGAACGGCATTTGCAATTAATTTAAACACAACTTTTGTTGAAGTATTGCCTAATAATAAAACAGGGACTAGAAATTTAAGCATTTTAAGGTTAACACATTTGGAAGATAGAATCTTAACCGATATTAATGATGTTGGTTTGGCAAAAAATAAAATTGATTATACAAAAGTAAATAAAATATTAAAAGAAAAGCAAATTGAATCGATGAAAATTTTAAAAAATATGATTGAAGATTAGAGGTGTAAATGTGAAGACAGTATGTGACTTAGACGATTGTACTGGATGTATGGCCTGTATTGATATTTGTGGTAAACATGCTATTTCAATACAAGACAATTTAAAAAGTTATAATGCAGTAATTGATCAAAATAAATGCGTTAATTGTGGCTTATGTACAAAGGTATGTCAGAACAATTACAAAATTCAATCTTGCCAACCTACAAAATGGTATCAAGGTTGGACTAATGATGAACAAGATCGCCTAAAAGCTTCCTCAGGAGGTTTTGCAACCGCAATAGCAAAGTCATTTATTAAAAATAAAGGAATAGTATATAGTTGTGTTTTCAAAAATGGCGAATTTATATTTGAAAGCGCAAAAAATGAAAATGAAGTTGATAAATTTACAGGCTCTAAATACGTTAAGAGCAATCCAATCAATCTTTATAAAAATGTCTTAAATGATTTAAAAAGCGGTAAAAAGGTTTTAGTTATTGCTCTGCCTTGTCAAATTGGTGCTTTAAAACAATATATTAAACAAGAATTTCAACAAAACTTGTATACGGTTGACCTAATATGTCATGGTACACCATCACCAAATTTTTTAGAGATGTTCTTAAATCAGTATAATAAATCTTTAAAAATGTTTAATTCAATTATCTTTAGAGTTAAAGCAAAAATGCAAATCCATGGCAACAATGAAGGCATTGTTACTAAGGGAGTTAGCGATAAATATACAATTGCATTTTTAAATGGTCTTACATATACAGATAATTGTTATAAATGTAAGTATGCAAAGTTAGAGAGAGTATCTGATATAACAATTGGTGATTCATGGGGTTCTACACTGTCGGAAGATGAAAGAAAAAAAGGTATTTCACTTGCTTTATGTCAAACAAAAAAGGGAATAGAATTATTAGGTGAATCAAATTTATGTTTAAAGGATGTTGATTTAAATGAGGCTATTAATAATAATCATCAATTGAAAGCACCATCAACTACTCCTAGTCAAAGAAATAACTTTTTTAACGGAGTAAAAAAACATAAAAGGATTAATTTTTTGATTTTCATAATTTATCCAAGACAATCTATCAAACAAGATGTAAAAAATCTATTAATAAGAATAGGGGTTATTCGAAAAATTAATGGATAGTATTAAAATAGGAGATAGGAGTGAATAGATGATAAGTTTAATTATACCAGTCTTTAATGTAGATGTAGCATTATTGAAATGTTTGTTGGAAAGCATTACACTGAAGAGTGATTTTGAATTTGAAATTATCATTGTGGATGATTGTTCGACGAATATAGATTTATTAAATTTTGAATCTTATATAGAAAATCAGCCTCATTGTAAAGTTATCTCAACTGGTAAAAACTCAGGACCAGGAGTTGCTAGAAATATTGGAATTGAAAATGCTAATGGTAATTGGTGTATGTTTGCTGATGCGGATGATTTTTATTCACAAGGGGCAATTAAAATTGTTAATTCAACACTGATTAATAATAATCCAAATGCAATAATATTTGACTATAATATAGTAGCTGGAAATACTGTTAAAATGAAATCCTTAAGTAATTCTGATCAATATATTTCCAAGTCAGAAATACAAGAGCTTCTTGTTGGAAGTACAGAGTTAAACAATATATGGAGATGTGCCTTTTCGTTAGATATTATAAGAGAGAACAATGTATCTTTTCCCTCAGATATGCGCAATGGAGAGGATTTTATTTTCATGATAGAATACTTTAAACATTGTGATGAAGTGATTCATCTAAAAAAACCTCTTTATAATTATAGAATAAATGAAAATGGAATTACTCAAAATTTCACACTTTCGAAAATAGATGATGCAGTGAAGACTCTTCAATATAGATATCAATTATTAGATTTAAACTTTCACGAAAATACAAAAGCAAATATAAGTTTGTTTATTCAAAATAAGTATATTCAAGTATTATTCGATTATATGGCTCTAGCTTATAAAAATAAGGAATTCTCGTATGTTCAGATAATTAAAAATAATAAGTATTGTCAAAGATTATTAAATGATAAAAGTGAAAGTTTAGTCACTAATTTGAAAAGAAAAATAATTATAAGTTATAACCCACTTCTATTGATTTTCTTTTATACCATAAAGGAATGTGTGAAGAGTTTTGTTATAAAAATTAGAAATTTTTAAAGTCAATATAAGGATTAATTTCTATATTTTTGGAGGTATAAAATTATATGATTCAATATTTACTCACTTTCAGTATATCAAGTATTTTTATCTATATATCTAAATATATAAAAAGAAATCAGAGGTGGATATTATTTTTTATTGCTTTATTTATTCCATGTTTCTTAGCGGGCATAAGATCAGAAATAATTGGAACGGATGTAAACGTATATCTTATGCCAATCTACAATGCGGCTGAGAAAGCAGGAAATTTCAATGAATACTTAAATACAAGCTGGTTTAATATTTATCGCTATAATAGTGTCAAAGAATATGAAATTGGATTTATCACTGTAATTTATGTACTTGTAAAAATGTTTCACAGTATCTTTGTAGTTAAATTTTTTATACAATTTTTAATAATATATCCGATATATTTTGCATTAAAAAAGTATGGTGAAAAGACATTAATTTGGATAGGAATGTTAATATATTTTTTATTGTTTTTTAATCAATCCTTAAACATAATGAGACAGTATATTTCTATGTCATTTGTCTTTTTAGCGATAGTTGGTTTTATAAAAACAAATGATTTTAAACATTATGTCATATTTCAATTAATAGCATTAACATTTCATAGTAGTTCATTAATTGGATTAGGAATATTTTTTATTTACAAATTCTTATATAGAAATGAAGTCAATAGCATAACTGTTTTAAATAAAAGAGTAATGTATATATCCATTCTTGGATTACTATTGTTGTTATCTCCAACATTGATATCGAAATTTTTAGCGCAGATTGGATTGAACTCTTATTCTCTTTACATAAAAGGAGAATTAACTTTTATGCCAAATCAAATAATTATACGGTTACCATTGCTTATTCTTTCGTTAATAAATTGGAATAAGATGTGTAAAAAATCAGAATACTTCCATTTCTATTTTTGTATGCTAATATTTACTATATTATTTGCACAATTAGCTGGTTCGAGTCAATTTGGTGCAAGAATTGCTATTTACTTTGCAGTATTTCAAATAGTTTTATGTATTCAATTATGCAAGACAATAGGAAGAAATCAAATAAATATGGTGATATTGAATATAGGCATTATTGCATATTATCTTTTTTATTGGTGGTTTTATTATGCATATATGGGAATGGATGCTACCGTTCCGTTTATATCAATATCTAATTAATGATAGGAGAGTAAAATGAAAAAAATTGGTTTATTAACACTGGGTTCAAAAAGTTTTAATTATGGCGGAGTATTGCAACAATTTGGATTGTTTCAAACAATTAATAATTTAGGCTTTGAATGTGAAATAATTGATTATGATGTTAATTCTGAATTAAATATGTTTAGTTATAAATGAAACATTCCCATTTATTTTCTACTTTGATGCTCTTTTGTAATATGGATTTATTTCTTATAAATACAGAAAGGAAAAAGGATTTTGAATATATATATAAATTCTAGGTTTGAGAATGGAACGAAATTTAAAAAAAGTTTATTTAAAATGTTATTATTGTAAAAATCTTGGTGATGATATTTTTATAGATATTATATCTAAAAGATATCCAAATATTATTTTTAACATTTATGGTGACGATAATTACATGAACAAAAATAATATCAAAATTATAAATCGAAATTTATTTACTAAATTGGTGAATAAAATACTTATGATGTTAACAAATGGAAAAATAAATATTGAAACGTTTTTTTCTAAGAGATGTGATTTTAATGTTATACTTGGAGGTTCGATGTTTATAGAGAAAGAATTAAATCCTTATGAATACCTAAATAAGAAAAAAACATTTATTTTAGGGATAAATTTTGGGCCTTACAGTAGCGAACAATATTATAATTACTGCTTTAACTATTTTAGTGATGCTAAGGATGTTTGTTTTAGAGATCAAAAATCATATGATTTGTTTAATAAAATTGAAACTGCTAGAATAGCTCCAGATATTGTATTTTCACTAGATAATAAAAATGATGATTATTGTAGCAAAAGAATCATTATTTCACCAATTGATTGTACAAATCGTTTTGGTAAAAAAGTTAGAGAGAAATATGAAAGTTTTCTTAAACAAATTATTTGTTTGTATATTGAAAAAGGATTCTCAGTTGGTCTAATGTCATTTTGTAAGCAAGAAAATGATCATATAGTCGTTAAGAGGTTATATGAAGAAATTAATAGTCAGCAAGTAGATTGTTTTTATTATGAAGGAAACATAAATGAGGCAATTGATTATATCAACAATTCTTCAATAATTGTAGGATCTCGTTTTCACGCAAATATTTTAGGTATTAAGTTAAATAAGTCAATAATACCAATCGCATATAGTGATAAAACAATCGATGCGCTCAATAATTTAGGATTTGATAAATATATATTTGATATAAGAAAAATTGATGAATGGAATCTTACAAGTATAGATGATGAGTATTTATGTAATAAAATAGATGTTTCTAGAATAACTAAAGAAGCTGAAAATCATTTTTCTAAATTAGATTTAGCATTGAGAGGACATATTGATGGAGAGAGAAAATAAATTAATAAAAAACACAATGATAGTGGCAGTTGGAAAAATATGTACTCAATTTATTAGCTTCTTCTTACTTCCATTATATACTGCAGTATTAACGGCTAGTGAATATGGAGTCGTTGATTTGGTAAACACTTTTGTTTCTTTATTGATGCCAATAATATATTTGCAAATAGAACAAGCTGTATTTAGATTTTTAATAGATGCAAGAGAAAATAGAGACAATACAAGGAAAATTATTTGTTCTACATTCATATTTGTTACGATTTTAACTTTTTTTCTACTATTTTTCTATTTTTTCTTTGCAAAATATATTGTTAATGAATATAAATTGTATTTAGTTTGTTTGTTAATTGTTTCAATGTTTTCAAATATTAGCTTACAAATTACAAGAGGAATCGATGATAATTTTACTTACTCTGTAGGTAGTTTGATATCAGGAGCAGGTCATGTTATAATGAATGTAATTTTTATTTGCTACTTTAATTTAGGAGCAATTGGAATGCTTTTGGCATCAATAATTTCTAATATAATGTGCTTTTTATATGTTTTTTTCAAAAAGAGATTATGGAAATATATCTTATCATTTTCATTTGATACTGCTATTATAAAAAAAATGTTAAAATATTCTATCCCTTTGATACCTAATCAATTATCATGGTGGGTTGTTAATGCATCAGACAGAACATTAATACTATATTTTATAGGTGTAAACGCTAATGGGATCTATTCGGCAGCAAACAAATTTTCAGCAATAGTAATTTCTATTTTTAACATTTTTAATTTGACGTGGTCCGAATCTGCTTCACTTGCAATCAAAGATAAAGATAAGGCCCATTTTTATAGTAAAGTTATAAATCAGTCAATGAAATTTTGTTACTCATTATGTTTCGGTATCATTGCAATCATGCCTTTTGTGTTCAAATATGTTATAACTGGAGAGTCATTTTCTGAAGCTTATTTTCAAATACCTATTTTAATTATATCTGTAATTTTTAATGTGGTTGCATCTTTAGTAGGATCAATATATATAGCTTTAAAAAAATCTGGAGAGATTGCAAAAACTTCTTTTTTTGCAGCAATCTTTAATATTGCCATTAATTTATTGTTAATTAAATACATAGGTTTATATGCTGCTTCATTCTCTACATTGGTTTCTTATTTTACGATGGCAATTTATAGATTGGTAGATGTGCAAAACTATGTACAGATATCATTAGATTTTAAATTTATGTCCGTAAGTTTTGTAGTACTTTTAGAAATTGTTGTAATATATTATATTAATTCATTTTTGTTGAGCATAATTGGTTTAATAACAGTTTTATTATACTCTATAATTTATAATAAACATATAATTAAATCATTTTTTACCGCTATAATAAATAAGGTAAGTTAAATATAGTATTCTATGAGTATTACATCGCAATAACGACATCATAATAATTAATCGATGACAGTGTGTTAACCTAATGACGACACCATCTCACTAAACGACGACAGTGAAAACCTGCTCTTAACGGGCAGGTCATTTTATAATGTTAAGATTTATTTTCTCGTGTTCTCATGGATTTTTCACCTTTTATATGAATGAGGTAAGAATTAGCTACGACTCGGTCTAAAATTGCGTCCGCAACAGCACCTCCTCCAAGATTTGCATGCCATCCTTCTGGAAGAAACTGTGATGCGAAAACTGTCGATTTGCATCCATATCTTAATTCCAGCAATTCAAGAATATCAGACTGCTGCTGTGAAGTTGTTGGGTTCAACAGCCATTCATCAATAATCAACAATTCAGCTCTTGCATAGTATTTTAGTTTCTTCTTATATGACTCCTTGTTTCTGGCTTGATCTAGTTCATAAAGCAAATCTGGAAGTCTGATGTATTTGACATTTTTCGCTTTCTTGCAGGCTTCATTTCCTAAAGCAGATATGTAAAACGTTTTTCCAGCTCCTGTAGCACCTACTACAATTACATTAAGATGTTCATCTATGTAATCGCATTCTGCAAGTTTTAGAGTTAATACCTTATCGATTTCTCTATCTGGATAAAATCGTATATCACTGACACTAGATTCAGGCATTCGTATGTTTGATCTTTTTTTGATTCCATAGATCAGTTTATTATGTTTATCGTCAGCTTCTCCATCAATCAAAAGAGCAAATCTTTCATCAAAAGAAAGTTCAAGATATGCTTTGTTTTGATTATTTCTCGCGTTCTGCACCACTGATACACAGTTTAAGCACCATTTCAAAA
>ERZ773118.441-NODE-441-length-47500-cov-4.93717_pt1 | contig 47500 bp, 33 predicted proteins | sample MGYA00580562_ERZ773118 | MGnify/ENA primary metagenome ERZ773118 (study PRJEB29015, sample SAMEA2737878) | human gut metagenome | biome: human gut; feature: human-associated habitat; material: faeces | place: China | collected 2012 ... | reverse complement strand
TTGAGGATAAACTCGGTACGGCATATGAGCCGTACATTTTTGCTGCACTGAACAGTGCAAAGGTAATGGTCGTAATTGGTACAAAGCCTGAATACTTCAACGCAGTATGGGTAAAGAACGAATGGGTGAGATTTTTGGCACAAATCAAGAATGGTGTGGATAAAATACTGATTCCCGCATACAAGGATATGGATCCATACGACTTACCCGAAGAATTTTCGAATTTGCAGGCACAGGACATGTCTAAGCTCGGTTTTATGCAGGACTTGATACGCGGTGTTAAAAAGATAGTAGGCAGTGAGGATCAAAATACTGTTGTTACACATGAAAGATACAAGGACAGCAATAATTCGGCATTGTTAAAGAGAATAGGCTTGTTTTTGGAGGACGGAGCATGGGCACAGGCAGATGAATACTGTGAAAAAGTGCTTGACGAAGATCCTGAATGTGCGCAGGCATATCTGTATAAAATGATGATTAGCCACAAAATCAGCACAGAGGAGGAAATCAGCAAGGTATCCAAAACCTTGGAAAGTGATTCTAATTATAAAAAAGCCGTACGTTATGCAAAGGGAAACGAGCGCGACAGAATTTTAAGCTATAATCAAGCAATAAAGAACAGAATTTTGGAGCGAGCTTATCAATCTGCCGTTCAGGCAATGAACGAGAGGAGCTACCGAGAAGCTATCGAAGCATTTAAGCAGCTTGGGAAAGACAATTACAAGGACAGCGTGAGCAAGGCAGCAGAGTGTGAACGCTTGTATAATGAGGAATTGGAGAGAAGATCGGAGGAAAAGAAGCTTAAGGATTATCAAATCGGCTGCAAACTTCTTGAAACAGAACCGTTTACCGAAAATGAATATAATCAAGCGCATGAGATGTTTTTGAGATTACGTGATTATAAAGATTCCGCACTTAAATTGCAACAGTGCGAGGAAAGAAAAAATGAAAATCAAAAACTTGTCAGATACAATTTGGCAAACAATTATTTGGAACAAGGAAACTCTATAGATGATTGCAATAAAGCAATTGAAATATTCCAAGAAATCAAAGAATACAAGGATTCCGACAGTAAAATACTTGATTGTCAAAGAAAAATAGAGGTTTTAAAGGTACAGCTTGCAAAAAAGAAGAAAAGAAATATACAAATGGCTATTATTATGTCATCTGCCGCGGCTGTTATAATAATCGTGTCGCTCGTATTGGGGTTGATTGTGTTCCCGTCGATTAATTATAATGCGGGTGTTGCAGCGATGAATAACAATGAATACAATCTTGCAATTCAGAAATTTACCGCTGCAGGTAAATTCAAAGATTCAAAAGATAAGCTGCATGAGGTCATTTATTTGCAGGGTGACTATTACTTGCAGAATGATAAAAACAGCGAAGCCCTTAAGAATTTTCAGCAGATAGAAAATTATAAAGACGCAAAGGATAAAATCAAAGAAGTGAAGTATAGAAATGCATTGAAATTAATGCAAGATGAAAATACTTATACAAAAGCGGCAGATGAGTTCAGCGCATTAGGCGAGTATAAGGACTCTAAAGCAAAGGCGACCGAAGCTAAAAATCTTGAAAATCAGAAGCAGGAAAAAATTAAGGCTGAAAAAGAAGCAGCAAACGCATTGAAAAGAAATGTTACATACAACAGCAATTATACATATAAAAGAATGAGCGATATATATTCTTCCGTATCCGCTTCAGACGATGAAATGAAAACCGTGACGAATATAATTAACAGATTTTATGTTTTGTGGGTTAATTACGTTAATACCGGTGACAGTGAAATTTTCGATTTGATAAAAGAAGGAACGGGTGCATATAACAATGCTATCACGTATAGACAAAAAAATCTGACAGAAAGTACAGAAAAGATAGAAGTCAATGACGTAAGAAAAACGGGTAACAATTATTTTGTTTGGACACATGAAATAATTCATGAATACACAGATGTAGATACAAGACGTGAATATCATTGGGTATATAGAGTAACGGAAGAAAACGGAAAATACTATGTTATCGATTACACTGTAGACCCTGCATATAATTAGTGTCAATTTGGCATGTATGGTAACTATGTTAATTTAAAATTCGGAGGAAAGTATAATGGCAATATTTAAGTGTAAAATGTGCGGCGGAGATTTGGACGTTGTTGACGGAATGAGCGTGGCGGAGTGTGAGTACTGTGGTACAAAGCAGACATTACCGAAGCTTAACGACAATGAAAAAGAGATAATGTACGACAGAGCCGGACATTTCAGAAGAAACAACGAATTTGACAAGGCGATGAGAATTTATGAGAAAATCCTTGACGTAGACAATACCGACGCGGAAGCGTATTGGTCGCTTGTGTTATGTGAATACGGTATTGAATATGTAGAAGACCCGTCTACGCATAAAAGAGTGCCGACGGTGAACAGAGCGCAATTTACGTCTGTTTTTATGAACGAAAATTACAAGTCGGCTATAAAATATGCGGACGCATATCAGAGGTCAATCTATGAAGAAGAAGCAAAAACTATAGATAATATTCAAAAAGGCATACTCGCAATATCGCAGAATGAAGAGCCTTTCGATATTTTTATATGTTATAAGGAAACAGACGCAAACGGCAGAAGAACACATGACAGCGTGCTTGCAAATGACTTGTATCATCAGCTTACACAAGAGGGGTTTAAGGTGTTTTTCTCGCGTATAACGCTTGAGGATAAGCTCGGTACGGCATATGAGCCGTACATATTTGCGGCACTGAACAGCGCAAAGGTCATGGTAGTAATCGGCACAAAGCCAGAGTATTTTAATGCCGTATGGGTAAAAAATGAGTGGGCAAGATTTTTGGCACAAATAAAAAACGGTGCGGATAAAATATTGATTCCAGCATACAAGGATATGGACCCGTACGATTTACCCGAAGAATTTTCAAATTTGCAAGCGCAGGATATGTCAAAGCTCGGCTTTATGCAGGACTTGATACGCGGTGTGAAAAAGATTGCACAAAAGGATAAAAAGGAAAATGTTGTAATCCAAGTGGCGGACAAAGGGCATAATGACGCTGAAAATATGGTTAAAAGAGCGTATATCGCATTGGAGGACGGTGACTTTAAAAGCGCAAACGATTTTGCTGAAAAAGCACTTGATAAAGATGCCGAAAATGCACAAGCATATATAGTGCAGTTGTTGGTAGAATTGAGTTTGCGAAAAGAAGCCGATTTGGAAAAACACAATATTCCTTTGGAGAATTATAAAAAATACATACGCGCTTACGGTTTTGCTCAATCGGAATATAAAGACTTATTGTCTAAATACAATAAGGGAAGTTTTGAAGTATATTTCAATGAAACAGAAAAGAAAATCGATATAACCAAATCAAGCGAAGACTTGAAAAAAATATTGCAGGAATTAGATGAGTTTTCTGAAAGTGACAGAAAATCTGCACTTGTAAATAAAATAAATCAAAAAATCCAAGACATAACAAACAAGCAAGAAAATATTGATAAAAACATAGACGAATTAAAAAAATCAGCAGAAAATGTTTTTTGTAATTTGAGAGAAAAATATAGAAAGGACGGAGATTTAAAAGGCTGCGGCGTCTATATTGTATTTGTAATAATAGGTATAATAATCGGAATTATTGCGTTGTGCAGTATAAGTGATATTGGCGGTTATGCATTTTTAATATTGCTTATTGCCGTTGCAATAATAGTATTTTTCTTAAAAAAAGGCTTGAAACAAACGAATGATTTAAATGATATATATGGTGGATATGATGATGGAATCAAAATACTAAAAGATGGAGTATATGGTGTTTTAGGTACAACAAAAGAAGATGATTATTTGAGTACTATTATCGACAAGAATGCAAGAACAATAGTAAAAATTCCTGCTAAAGGCGGTAAAGGCGATTATCTATGGCAGATATCAAGTGATATTGTTGATTCAAAAAGAAAATTGGTGATGTTAGGTAAATTATTCACAAGCAATATAGAAGAAAGTACTCCGGTTTCGAGTGAAAACGGGGTAAAGGCAGCATGGAAAAACAGTATTGCGAAAAAAACATTGTGTGATAGGATATGTAAAGAAGTAATAAATGCCGAATTTTTACAATGCGTTGTAGATGTTGACATACCTACCGAAAAAGAATATATAGAAACGAGAGGAAAATATAAAACGATTTTCCCTCTTGATTTTTGGTTAAAACCGGAGGCAGACTCAAAACGAGTCGACAAATTTAAATGTGTAGAGGCAAATGAAATAAAATCAATGGAAATTACTTTAATCAGTTCTATTGTTCCTCAAATTACGGTGGATATTAAAAAAGTAAAAGAATTGAGTAAAAAACATGCGTAAAAATACTACAAATAAATTTTGATATACAGTGAGGCAAAATATGAAAAGAAAAATATTATTAATTGCGGCGATTGCAGCAACGGTAATTTTATCGTCATGCGGAATGAAAGTTGAGGAGATAGAGCCTGCATTAACCAATTTAACAAGTGCATATCAAGGCGGTGCATATGAGCAGGCGGAAACACTGGTAAAGGATTTAAAGAAAGCATACAGAAAAATGTCTGACGAGCAAAAGAGCAAGTTTGATGAATTAAAATCTGAAGTTGAATATGCAATTTCAACGGTTGACGAAATATATAATGATTTTAATGACGCACAAGATTTGTACGATAAAAAAATGTATTATGAATCAAGTCAAGCACTTGATAAATTGTCAGAGGATTATACATTGCCGCCGACGGAACAGAAAAAGTATGATGAAAAGAAAGCTGATGTTGACGCGGCAATAAAAAGATTAAAAGTAAACGAAGCTTTCAAAAAGGTTGAAAGTGCGTATAACGGCGGCGATTATGATTTAGCAAGCAATGAATTGTCGGTAATTGATACCTCATCAATGTCAGACGAACAGAAAGAAATACAGCAAACATGGCAGAAAAAAATTAATGCGTCAAAATCGTTCGTGCAAGCAGAAAGCGACTACAATAATGGTAATTATTCATCGGCGTTAAATATCTTGTCTGGAATTGATACTACATATCTTACAGAGGATCAAAATAAAAAGATAAGTGAATTAAAAGAAAAAGAAGCGAAATACACTAAATATATAGGCTCATACACATTTACACCAAGTAATGAAGAGCCTTTAATAAAGCTTAATATAACAGAAGCTAACAGTAATTATATGGTTGTAAGCGCTAATAGGCTGCGTGGTAAGGGATACGAATATACTCTGGGAAAAGCAACTTTTATAAATGAAACAACTGCGGAATTATATGGAAGTATTGGTTTCCCAAGCGAGGGAGCTTTAGTCCCTAAAAAATTCAAATTCTATTTAGTAGAGCCAAATGTAATAATGGAGGAATATGATACATTAGGCAATCTGGAAGATAGTTATACATTTTTTAAAAATTAATTAAACAAGGAGGAAAAACAGATGAAAAAAGTATTGACAGTAGCGGCAATAACCGCGACAATGTTAGCGGTAGGAACGGGAGCGTATGCGGCAACGTACGTAAACGGCGAGGATGTTACAAACGAGGTATTTACGACAATATCAAACGATTATACATTATTCCCGGTGCGCTATTTGGGAGAAAAGCTTGGTTGCGATGTAAGCTGGAATCCAAACGATAAATGTATCAGTGTAAGCAAGGGAGATATTCACAGAGATTTCTATAACGGAAGTGCGGCAGTGTATGACTGGAACGGAAACAGTTATAATCTTGTAACAGCACCAAAGCTTGTAGACGGAAATACAATGGTACCTGCCGAATTTTATCGCGATAACTTCGGCGTAAGTGTGATATGGGACGATGTGACAAGCAGTTTGTTTATCAATTCGGAAGATACATATAACTGGTTGGTTAATACAAATGAGTATCAGCAGACTAAAAATATAAATCAGACATGGAATGAAATACAAGGATACTATTTTTATGAGGGCGATCCATACACTCAGTCAGTAAATATGCAGTTTAATTCCGACGGGACATTCAGTATGAGAACATGGAGAGTAAAGGGTTACGGAACATATACGGTGACAGATGACAGTACAGTGGAAGTGAATTATGATGTATATTTTAAAGGTGCAGGGTCAAGAGATTTCCGCTATGATTATTCAACCTATGAGCAATATTATTATGCGGGCGGAGGACTATTATTCCCTATAAATGAGGATGGTATAACATATGATGGCAACAGATTGTTTGAACACAGAGGCAGCTTTACAGATATACCGGGGCAGGAATAAACTAAAAATATACAACCGGGAGAGATAATTGAATTAGCACGTGAAAGATAAAATTAAATTATGATTAAAAGACCTTTGTTATTTGCAAAGGTCTTATTTTTATGGAGGCGAAGTTATGAAGAATTACAAATTTGGATATGCGAGGGTATCTACGGAGGAGCAGGTACTTGACAGACAGATTGATATGTTATCGGAGTATGGTGTGAATCAGATATACAGTGAGAAGATGACCGGGACGAAACGTAATCGTCCGGAGCTTGAGAAAATGCTCGACAGATTATCGGAGGGAGATACGGTTGTTATAGAATCACTTTCAAGATTAGGTCGTTCGACGAAAGATTTAATTGAACTTATGGAGCTATTCAATAAGAAAAAAGTCAATCTTGTTTCACTTAAAGAAAACATAGACACAACCACGGCAACTGGTAAGCTATTGTTTACATTAATAAGTGCAATAAGTCAATTTGAGCGTGACTGTATTGCAGACAGAACACGAGAAGGACTTTCCGCCGCTCGTGCGAGAGGGAGAAAAGGTGGCAGACCACCGATAAGCAGTGAATTGATTGACAAGGCAAAACGACTGTACGATACAAAGGAATATACCATGTCTGAAATCGAAGAACTTACCGGAGTGAAACGTGCTACTTTATACCGACATTTAAAAAAGTAAAAAAGGGTATGATATTTGCATAAAGGTAGGTTTTTGAGATGTTGATTTTGAGATGAGTTTTGATACATATTTCAAAGTTTTGAAGCGGGTTTATGATACAATTTCAAAACGTTTCAAAAACGATGGTTTTATATATGATGATTAATCAAGTCATTAATCAGTAAAATGATTGACGGCTTGACATTGGTAAAATTCAAATGTCCCACACATCGGTTTGTATTTGCGACAGATAGGGCGTTGAAAACAATTCACTTTGAGAGGGGCTATGAAATATGAGAAATAAATTCTTTCCGGATGAAGAAATAACAGAGGCAGGTCAAAAAAAGACTTGCCTCTTTCGTTTTGAGGAATTAAATACTACTGTTAGGTTTCAAAATTAAAAATGAGTATCTTCGTATATTTGTTTATAATAATCGGTAGAATCATTCCAAATATCACGAAATTCTTGTACAAATGAATCATTAAATAATGAATTCACATAATTGAAAAAATTATCGGCAACTGTGAAAACTGTACAATTTGAAATAAAGTCCCATAAGCGATTGGCTTGACGGTCTTTGTAGTTCAAAGTATATTCACTCAGTGTTATGCTTGCTCGTTTAATCAAAGAATTGATAAATTCTAAATCATAATTCTCAAGTGTATTTTCAAGCGATAATTCAGTCGAATTTGGAGAAGTATAGGCTATACCGAATTCATATGTTTCATCTTTGACGGATTTTATCGGACAGATATGTTCATCTTTATGCTTATTATTTTCATCACTAAAAATTATCGAGATTAAATCTTTATTTTGCTTTAATATGAAATAAAGAACATAATTGGTGACAAATCCGTTTGTAAGATGGAAGTTTACCTTATTAAATTCAGAATGCCATATAAAGTCAAATAAATGAAGCTGTTTCTGAAAATTATATAATTGATATAATTTAAGAAATTTAGCTGATTTATAATTTTTATACTCTTTGGGTAGCCAATCTTGGAAAGTATTGAAAAATTCAACACAATCATAGATATAATTATTCATTTTTATACCGCGATTACCACTTTGTAAAAAGGGAAAATTAATCATACTTTTTATTGATTTATCTTGCGTAGTGGTGCTTTTTCGATCATCAAGTGTTTTTTCTTTAACACGGCAAGCAAATTCAATACTTGGTCTGTATAGTTCTAATAATTTATCTTTATAGTTCGTCGAGCTTTTATTATAGCTTTTCGGAGAATATGTATACTTTAATTCCGGAGAAGGGTCATACAGTATAGTGTCATTTCTATCGTTAAGCAATTTTAAAATAGATTCATGTAATCTGTCAAAAAAAGAATCAATAATAATTGCTTGTGTAAGCATATTATGCCACAATTCTAAACACATAGCATACTTTGAATACATTAAATCTTTAGAAGTGTTGCTACATACCTCAAAGATTGGAGGGTATAACATCGCATAAAAATATGCATCTACATTGTCTTGTAATTTTATCCCATGTGGCTTGGGGATTTCTGAATTACTGGAACATTTTAAAATATAATCATATTCGGATGATATTTCTTTCATATTACGATATGCTTGGTGTTTGGATAGCGGAGTATCGTTTTGAATAAGTAGTTTAGCGGCTTTCGTTATTGATTCATGAGCAATCTTAAGCGGTTCTTCACGTTTTATAAATGCTTCTACTTTTTCATCCATATACATTAACAAGTTATGACAAGTTGATTTTGCAATGACAATAAATGTTTGACTGTTTTGACTGTTATCAGAATTAGAGGAACTATTTATTAATTTCCCTGTGGTAGCTAATTTATTTGATTTAATATTTTTGTTTTTATACTCCGATGTAGGACTGATTTGATTTTTGTATTCTGCATTTGGTGTTCTTGGAGTTTTGTAGTTCTTTGATTTTGGCATGACTGTCACCTCGCATATATGTTATCACAAATTCTGTTTTTTGAAAAGTAAGAAAATTTTTATATAAGCACACCGACTTTGGATGCAGGGGGCGGGTGAGAATGATATAATTTTATTCAGAAAATAAATCCAGGAGGAATATACAATGAGTAAATCCAGAAAAACGGATATTTCAAGTCTATTTGATTATTCGATAGAAGTGTCAGATAAGCTTGAAAAAAAGTTGAGCCGTGCTAAGAACAAGAAGAAACATAAGAAACAAAATGGAAAAAATAAGGGGAAACGTACAAACAAGAAATATAATAAGTCCGATGAGTTTGAAGAACTGAAGAAGTATATTTTTGATTTGTATTATGTGAATACGCTACGTCAAGATATGCTTGTTTGGGCTATGGCATCAATGCTTGGTTCAAATAATAAGGACCACGTAGAAGATAATATTATTAAGATTTCGGGAGGCGGAAATGATGATACAGGATCTTGCTGATGTTGCAAAGAAAACGGTTAGACAAAATACCAACTTTGATTTTAAAATCCTTGGTGTGTACGAATATAGTGATTTTTACGGGCATAATTTGGGAACAGAAGTTAGAATTAAACTATACAACAGAAATATCTCGGAAATCGTAAATATTCCTGTTGAAGATTTGTCCGGATATAATTTTGAAAGCGTGAATCCGGCGTTCTTAATCTATCCGGGAAAAGTTAACCGTGAAAAATTTATTTTCAAAATCAAAGAAAAGATAGCACAATCACCACGAAAAAACATTACGAAATTAACCCAATTATGTTTTCATGCGAACGGCAAAGATGTTTGTTTTTGTGCGGGAAATCGTATAATCTCGGCTGCAAATCATAATTATGCTGTTGAAAAATATTTATCAGAGAATTACAGGCTGGATATTAATAGGAATCTGTCTGAATTTGATGCTGCACAATATGCCTTAAACTTAATGGAAGTAAAGCCTAAATACAGTAGTGTCTTAGTTATGAGCGGGATTTTGGGTATAACCCGAAGTCTTATTACCGAGGCGGGTATAAAATGTCCGTGTGTTATATATGTTTTAGGTAAATCGCAAAATAGAAAAACGACTTTAGCTAATTTGTGTACACGAATGTATAATCGTTCGAAATTAAATACTGATACGGGAATTTGTACTGCTCGTGTCAGTAGTACAAATATAATTTTGGAACAGAAAATGGACGCTTTGAGGAACGGAACATTTATTTTGGATGATTTGTATCGTGAAAAGGATACAAGAATGCGACATGAATATGAGCGGCGAGTGCGGAATTGTATCCGTAACTTTGCTGACAATTCTTCACGACAGACACGACTTTCTAACTTCAAAAATAATTGTCAACTTATTATTACCGGAGAATATTTGTTAGATTCCAAAACAGATATAGGACGCTGTTTGGTAATTCATATAAACAAAAAGATCAGCTCTAAAAAGTTGACTCCTATGCAGGAAGATCCTTTGGCTTTGTCAACATTCTATTTCTACTTTATCAGATGGATTTGCAAGAATTACTTTCAAATTTTAAATGATTTAAAATGTAGTTTTAAGGAATATCGAGAAACGGCATTTCGACATAAATCTCAATATGAACGTCTATACGAGGAATCGTTTCTATTGGAATTTGTTATGGGCTTGTTCTGCAAATACGTTACACAGCTCGGCATATTATCCAAAAGTGAGGTGGACAATAGAAAACACAAATTCAAAAAATATATAAAACACCACATAGCGTATCAGTTGGATTTGATGAAACTATTAGAGGCAAAGGAATACGGAAAGATAAATCTTTCACGAGCATTATTATTGTTGCTCGATTCAAAGGCAATAAAGATAGCAGAAAAGAAATCAGATTGCTTTTTGAAAGGCAATAAGATTTATTTAAGATGTCAAACTTTTTCAAGAGCATTATATTCTGAATTCGGAATTGAAATCACAGCGAATAAAATATCACGGTATTTTTCTGAACGAGGGATAACGGAAATATATGCAAATCGTAATGTTAAAAAATATAATAACAAATGTTACTTGGTTATTAATTGTGAAGAATTGGACAAGGACGCAAAGGACAATTCTTTCTGCTTGAAAAACGTATTTTATTAAAAAATATATTCTACGGAAAATAATAAAAGGTGGAAACGCTTCTACGTTTTCTTAAAATCTGTGTATTGCAACGGAGGAATTATTCGTAAATACATTGCATATGATAACATATCACGGAAAGGGGGAGGTACATTGGACAAGTCACAAAAAGTTATAACAATAGATGAAGTAGACGAGCGGATAAAAGAACACATACGGGACGTTCTTGCAACCGCAATAGCAAAAAGCCTTGCCCGCACGGTTATTAAAGAAGTTTGCGGTGAGGATACAGATACATAAAAATTATAGAGCAGAGAATACATTTTGTTATTCTCTGCTTTATTTTTTTACATAATAGACTTTATTTTTTACGATATTTTTGATTTTTACTTTTTGGTTTATCGGGAATAGTCATTTCTATGAGTCCGTTTTTCAGTGCCGGATTGAGATAATTTTTTCTGAAAGTAGGTCGGTGTGAAAGTCCTAATCGTTGCATAAGCTGAGTAGCGGATAGTACTTCATTTCCCATACAATTTAACAGCATTTCAACTTGGTCGCTAACTTGGTCGCCAACTTGATCGCTGACTTGATCGGTGGTGTCTAAATCAGTTAGGGCATCGAATATTATTTGCATCATCATTTCTACAAATACAGTACAGTCAGCTTTGTTATCTGAGATAGCGAGAGCATCATAATATTCTTGTTGTCGCTCTTTTATAAGTTCTTCAATAGGTAACCAAGAGAATAATTTATTCCATTGACTAAGTAATAGTGTATGCCACATTCTACCAATTCGTCCGTTGCCATCTGCAAACGGATGAATAAATTCAAACTCATAGTGAAAAATGCAACTTTTAATTAAAATATGCAATGGAGATTGTTTGTACCATTCAAATAGGTCACTGATTAATTGAGGTACATAATTTGCAGGAGGAGCGGTATGAATTAATTTATTTCCGTCAAAAATACCGACACCGCCATTTCTAAAACGACCATTTTCTTTAACTAAATCATTCATCATTAGCTTATGTGCTTTTAACAAATCTTCAATACTAAGAGGATTGAGTGTAAGCATTATATCATAAGCTTCATATGCGTTTTGTACTTCTTTGATTTCTTGAGGTGCACCCAAAATTCGCTTACCATTTATAACCGCTGTAACTTGTTCTAATGATAATGAATTGTGTTCAATAGCCAGAGATGAGTGAATTGTTTTTATTCTGTTTTCACGTCTTAGCTTTAGACTGCTGCTTTTATGCAATATACTTACTTGCCCGACAAGTTCACTGGTTTTGGCAAGTAAATTGATTATATCGTCATTAATTGAAAATGGGGGGTTGTATTCCATTTAGCATACCTGCCTTTCTATAAGCTATTTACAAATATTATATCATATTTGTTTCATATTTTCAAATCAATATAAATTTTAGATTGAAGTATTTTATTTGAAATGATATAATATCAATATCGGAGGATATTATAATGAGTAGCATTACAAGAAACAATTTTTCAATACACAGTAATTCAAAGGGTAATTTACTAAAAACAGAATATCAGAAAGACGGAATAGTATATTTTGTTAAATCGGGACGTTTACAGGTTCGTGATTTCCCTGAAAAGTGGGGAATTGAGCCTGTTATTGATAAGACTGTAGATTTGGTATACACAAAATATATGAAGGCTCGCATCGATTATGAGGGAGTTCAGTGGATTGAACAGTTTATGTTTCATAAGGATGCATTTCGTGAAATTTTGCTGAATGCCATTATCCATAAGGATTACAGTAGCTGCAATCCTATCTAGATTAGCGTTTATGAGGATAAGATATACATTTGGAACGATGGCTAAATGCCTCCTAATATTAATATAACGTAGAAGTTGTTTATGAAGCATTCTTTAAAGCCGTTTAATCCAAAACTGGCGGAGGTATTCTTTAAAAACGGTATGATTGAGGCATGGGGAAGAAGTTTCGAGAAAATTAGAGAAGCTTGTGCACTGTAGGATGGACCATTGCCGGAATATGAGATTAATAAGGCTGGGATTATGGTTCTGTGCAAGGCTTGTGATAGGTATTTGGAGTTGATTAGAGATGATGGTTAATATCCTAACCAAAATGGTTAGGATACAAACAAGTTAATTGCTTATTTTTGTAGAGAACCGAAATCTGTTCAAGAAATAATGGACGAATTTGAATTAGATAGTAGGACAAGTTTCAGAAGAAAGTATTTAACGCCTATGTTGAAAAATGGTGTGTTGAAGATGACTATACCAGAAAAGCCATCAAGTAAAAATCAAAAGTATTTTTCGTGAGAGAATATAGTAAATGATAAAAATACAGAAAAGTAAGAGGTGTTTTTACAAATGTGGAAAGATAGTGAAACAGAAATTGATTTTTTGGATTTCTCATATATTGTTGAAATTATGAAGGATACAATAAATGATGAGAAGTTGTTGCCGTCATGTATTGGTTTGTATGGAGACTGGGGAAGTGGAAAATCTAGTTTGATGCATATGTGTAAACGCCAATTGGAACAGCAAAATGATGGAACTGTATGTTTGCTTTTTAATGGTTGGTTATATGAGAGTTATGATGATGCAAAAACTGCTATTTTAGCCTCTATTTTAGATGGTATAAAAGAAGGGCGTAATTTGCAAGGGGCAGCAAAAATAACATTAAAAGCCTTGTATGATAGTATTGATAAATTTAAAGTTATAAAAGGTGGAATAAAATTTGGAATAGATATGGCAGTTACAGGCGGTCTCGGTGCTATTACTAATCTGACAATAAAAGAAATTACAAAGAAAGCTAAAAAAGTTGTTGATGATGTTGATGAAGAAGCTACTATTCAAGCAATAAAAGATAAATTGGACTATAAAGAAGTTCGTGAGGATATACGAGAGTTTAGAGAGAAGTTCGCAGAATTAATAAAAGAAGCCAGCATAAAAAAATTGGTAATATTTGTTGATGAATTGGATAGATGTAATCCGGCAACTATATTAGATACCTTGGAAGCAATGAGACTATTTTTGTTTAATGGAAATGTGTCTTTTGTAATAGGCGCTGATGAAAGACATGTTACATATGCAATCAGATCAAAGTTTGATGATATTGAAGGTATTAATATGGATATTGGAAAAGAGTATCAAGAAAAGCTTATCCAATATCCAATAAGAATACCTTGTATGAACAAGGATGAAACGGAATTTTATATAATGTGTTTGTTATCGGAAAATGAATTGACCACAACAGAATTTGATGGATTATTGAAATTTCTACAGGAAAAAAGGAAGCAAAATCCGTTAGAGTTTTCTATAACAATGGAGATTCTTAAGGAGTATAATGAACCAATTGCCACAAGATTGAATGAAAGCTTAGTTTTATCGAAACAGTTATCGGGAATATTGACTCAGGGACTGAATGGAAACCCTCGTCAATGTAAACGCTTTCTAAATACATTGGATATGCGACAAAAAATGGCAAAGTATAAGAATGTTACATTGAAGAGCAGTGTCTTGGCAAAGATAATGGAAGTTGAGTATTTTCAAACATCTTTATTCAGAAAAATGATTAAGCTATTGGGTGATAATATGCTGAAAAAAGAACTAGAAGGATTTGAAACCGATCAGGAAGAAAAAATCAATGCATTGGATCCGTGGAAAAACGAATTATGGGTAAAAAAATGGATGAAGACAAAGCCGATGTTGTCAGAGGAGAGGCTAGAAAATTATTTTTATTTTATGCGTGCGTCTGCTAAGGATAATATGTTTACGAGCATTGAAAAAATGTCTGAAGATGCAAAGAAAATATTTGAAGGGCTATTAAAACATTCAGACGTAGCCTTTAACCAAGCAAAAATGGATATTGATAAAATGTCTGTTTTTGATCAAAATCAAATTTTGGATGGTTTATATCAAGATGTGGCTGGTGATGAAAGGTATGAAAAAGATAAGATAAAATTTTTCTTATTATGGGGCGGATTAAATGTACAGTTGCAGGAAAATACAATTAAGTATTGTGCAGATTTATCTGCAAAAAAAATTTCATTATCACATATTCCTTATTTTGAAGGATTTTATGCTCAATGTAAAAATCAGGGGGCAATGAAGATTATACTTGAACGATGGAAGAGTGAAAATAAAAAACTTATAACAGCGATAGATAATTCTTTATAGAAAGTACAGAGAGGTAATAAATTATGGGCACATCAAGCAGTCATTCAGGAAATAAAGATAATAAAGGACTTTTGCCAAGCGATTACAACGGTCAGCAATCTAAAACAGAGATTAGCTGGCAGGCAACAAAAACGGGGTTTTCTAAATATATAAATGGTCACGGAGGCGGTGTGGGTAAAACTGCAAAAAATTATGTAAAAGCAGCTGGTGGTACTGCGGGTTTGATTAAAAGTTCCAAATCAGGAATTAGAGGTGCTATAAATATTGGAAGGTTATTTGCGGATATTCAGCAACAAGGTTATCAGAAAACCTTTGATGATTTAGGAATAGAATATCAAGGTAAGAGTGCAAAAGAGATTTGCTCCGGCTTGGTAAATTATATTTCAGATTCAGCGGATTCAAAGGAAGATACGGTGGCAAGAATTGCGGCTGTAAATGCAATGTCGAAAATATATGAATATATGGAGAACAATAATCTGGAGCTACAGGCATTAGATAAAGTTGATAATGTGCTAATGGAACAGGTTCTTGGTGCATACGTTGAATGTTATATTTGGGGAAGGATTTTAAATGATTTACAATATTGTCTAGAAAAATATTCTGATGATATTGATAGAACAATAAAAATTGAGCAGGAAATGAAGGACTATGTTTCGAGTAAAGTTAAGACTACCCTTCAAATAAAGGAAATCAGAGACAAAATATTTAGACACCAGTCAATGGAAGATGGAATAGAAACATTATATGAAAAGTGCTATTCAGTATTGGAGGATATGTAGTATGAAATTAGTTTGTAAACTTTCTGAAGACGGGTTTGGTGTGGAGGAAAGCAAAATTTTAAATCTAAATTGTAAGAATGAGTTCAAATATACATTTTGGAAACAAAATAATACTTATGCCGAATTCTACAAAGATGAAGCAATTGATATGTTATATTTATCGTTGGCAGTGTTTGCAGCAGACAGACTAATTCTTCGCGAAACAGGAGAAGATGCGTGGAGTAGGGAAATTGAGTTATATATGCCAGTTTTATGTATTAATAAATGGAATACTTATAAATCTTTGGTAGAAAAAATGCTGGGATTTCTTACAGGAGACAATTGGAAGATTTGCTTTCGAGAAAGGGAATTGACGGAGATAGAGAAGAAAGCAAGGAAAAAGTGGGAAAAAGTAACTGAGAAGAATATGAATATATCAAAAATTTGTATGTTTTCTGGTGGATTGGATTCTTGCATAGGTGCATTGAATTTGCTCTGTGATAAGGTGGATGCTTCTGATATAGTTTTTGTGAGTCATTATGGTGGAGGGAAAGGAACTGTAGAATATCAAGGAATGTTAAAAGATGCATTCATTAACCGGTTCAATGTGGATGAAAGTAATTTTGTTCAAAATTATGCAGCTATTGTTACAAAAAAGGAAGACAAAAAAGAAGATACCACACGTTCCCGTTCTTTTATGTTTTTCTCCCATGCCATTGCATATGCAAGTGCTATGGGTAAAGAGATAGATCTAATCATACCAGAAAATGGGTTAATCTCTTTAAATATTCCGTTAGCATATACGAGAACTGGAACAAGTAGTACAAGAACAACGCATCCACATTATATGAAAATGCTACAGAAATTGATTGCAGAATTAGGTCTTCAAGTTAAAATCAAGAATCCATTTCAGTTTAAGACAAAAGGTGAAATGATTTTAGAGTGTAAAGACAGAGTATTTTTGCAAGAAATATTAGATAAAACTATGTCATGTTCGCATCCGGATATCGGAAGGCATCAAGGTATGAAAACAACCATGCATTGTGGATATTGCTTACCATGTACTATTAGAAGAGCCTCCATTCAAAAGGGAGGATTGCACGATACAAGTACATACTTTGATAGTAGATATAAGAAACTTCCTATCGCAAGACAAGCATATAGAACTTATAAATGTGCATTTAGTAATTTTGATGAGAATAATGCATTTTTGAGAATTCAAGAGTCAGGACCAATTATAGAAAACATAGAGCAATTTGCAGATTTATATGTGCGTGGGATGAAAGAAATGAGAGAGTATCTGGAGAAAATACATGTTTAATTTTTATATGGATGCACATATGCATTTTGATTTATATGATGATAGAAATGAAATATTAAGATATGTTGCACAAAAAGAGTCTTATACCATTGCAGTAACTAATTTGCCACAGCTCTTTGAAAAGTATAAGCACCAATATGGGGGAAATAAGTATTTTCAATTAGCTTTGGGCTTTCATCCAGAATTGGTGTATCAATATAGTAACCAACAAATGCTGTTTAAGGAATTGCTAAAGGAAACTAGATTTATTGGTGAAATTGGGTTGGATTATATGAAAAAATCAAAAGAAGATGTAACGAAGCAAACAGAAGTGTTTGAAAAAATATTAGAGTGGTGTTCTGGAAATAATAAAATATTAAGTGTTCACAGTCGATTTGCTTCAAGAAAAGTAGTTGATTTGATTGATGGTTTTGATGGAACTGTTATTTTGCACTGGTATTCTGGTGGTGTAACTGAATTAAGGAGGGCAATAGAACAAGGATGTTATTTTTCTATTAATCATCAGATGTTGCAGAGTGCAAATGGAAAAAATATTGTGAAAAATATTCCAGTAGATAGAATTTTGCTTGAAAGTGATGCTCCTTTTACAAAAGGATTAAATGAGAAATATACAATTGCTTTCAATGATGAGATATATAAGTACATAGGTAAATTGTATAATCAGGAAATTGATGTTGTGAAGAAGAGGATAAAAGCTAATTTTGCAGAAGTGTTAAAAAGTAATAATTAACAAGTTATTGGAAACTACGGAATAAATCGAATTAATAATACAGAGAAGGTGATAAAACATGGATTTTCAAGAAATGTTCGAGCGGTTTGAATTCTTATTTGAAGATAGTAATGATGTAAGGAGAGATTTAATTTTAGTAGAAGAGAATTTAGAAATTCAAACTGAAAGAGAAAAATATGCGGAATTGGCGTTAAAATATATAGAGGAAAACATAAGCCAAATGCATCCGATAACTTTATTGACAAATTTGGGATTGCTTTCGCTTTGTGAAAGTTTGAAATTAATCAATTATCCAAGAAGAATTAATCAATTTGAAATAGATTATATGATGGCATTGGTATTAAAATATGGTGTAATGAAAATGAATTACAATATGACATGTGGAGTGACGAAAATAGAACATCTTCTTAGAGCAATTTCTATATATATTTTTTGCTATGAACATAGATTGCATAAAGATAGTATGGCTGCATACAAAATAAATTCTTATTATAGGACAAATAGAATAAGTGGATTTGATGAAGAAAAGCTAAATGTTATAAAAGAATTTTGCGATGAATATGATAAAAGAACGAGTGTCGATAAAATAAAACTGTCAAAAGTGGTTCAATTTATTTTGGCAATTGAAAAAAAGTTGGCTATACGTTTGGAAACTATATCAGGACGTGCATTTTATATGGAAGAACAGTATGGATTTTTTATGTTTCACCCCAATGATATAAAAGAAATATGTGATGAAAATGGATTAGACTATTCAAGGGTAATTAGAGTGATTACTATTTTCTGCTGTAGAGTAGGGGAGCTGAAGGCATACGAAGTTGAAGAAATGTATCTGCATAATCCAATTAATGATAAGCCAATAATTTTGATAGAATCAGGAATTCTATTTTTGCCAAACATTAATGCAATATTTATAAATTTGTTTGAAATATTTGAAAAAATAATTGAATTTGATAATCAAGAAAAACAGATATACTTTGATGAGAGAACTGAATACTTAGAGAAAAAAACTGCAGATATAATTAGTTCTAAATTTGGGTCTATAGGAAAAATTCATTTGAATAGTCAATGGGATGATATAAGGCATGGAGAAAATGATTGTACTTTGCTGTATGAGAATTATGCAATAGTCTTTGAGGATAAAAGTGGCAGAGTTAATCGAAATACCCATAAAGGATTGTTAAATAGTGCATATAAAGATAATAAAAAGCTCATAGAAGAATCTAGTGAACAGGCAACTGATTTTGCAAATTTATTAATGAAGAATTTAGGAAAAGAATTGACATTGAAGGTAAAAGGAGGAGGGCAGAATGTAATTGATTTAAAAAGAATAAAGCATATTTTGAATGTGGGAGTGGTTTTCGAAGAAACAGTACTTCAGAACATATCATTAAGAGGTAAAAAGCATAATCCTATCGTGAGTATATTTCAACTAAATAAGATATTTCAATGTTTGGAAGTAGCGGAAATAGTAGACTATTTTATAAAAAGAAATCAAATTGAAAGAAATATATCTTACCAAGCAGATGAATATGATTTCCTATATATATATCTAAAAAATGGTTTTAATACATTAGAAAAAAAATATATAGGAGCTGATGAAAAAGAAATGTTGCTTATTCCATATACAGAGGAGAATCTTACTAGAGCGGATTTGGAAAGAGAAGAATGGTTTCAAGTGATTTTGAATTCGGTTATTGAGCAAGCAGAAGAAAATTGGTTGGATATAATAATAAGTATGCTGGGTATACCACCGGTTGTTCAAAGGCAAATCATAAGAGACATTTTCAAAGAAAAGAAATTGGAATTGATAGACAATATAAAGTATAGAAATAAAGTTGTATTAGTTGATTTGCTTGATTATTTTGATTGTGATACGGAAAAAGAGATAGAAGAAAAAATTGAAAAATACTCAAAATTTTCGGAAATTATATACATTGCTTTTACAGAAAAATTTGAGCATATTATAGTGAAACTGAAGAAGTGTTAGAGTTTTGATAGATTGGATTTTTGCCGACTTCGCAAATTGAAGCCGGCAAGAGATTGGATTAATTAAATTCATTCATAGCATCCACATAATCCTGCAATCCGCTTTCCTTAAATGCTAGTTTGGCATACAGAAGAGGTGCTTCCTCTGCCTGCTGGTACAGATATGCAACATCATTCGGGTCATCAAAGATAACGGAGGAATTATATTCCTTACAGTGGATAATAAGAACAGAGTTCCTTCCGGCATTTACAATGATGGAGTCTGTGGCAGGCTCATACATACCAAATTGTAAATTAAGATTGTTGTTCATGGCAGTCTCCTTCCCACAGATATTTGGCACCATCCAAGAGGTCAATAATAGCATGGTGTATTATGCCTGCAATTCCTTTATTTCATCCGAATAAGGAAGTGTATCAGGTGTGCTGGTTGTTGTGGTAAATGCTTTCTGCATTTCGAGTAATTGTAGATACAGTGCATTAACAGTTTGCACCAGAGGATATATGGTTTCTTTCTTACCAACAACACAGATGCGGTTGTAGATGCAGGAACGGACAAAGTAATTTTTCTTCATCATTCCGCTGACAAGAATACGGGCTTCAATTTGTTTTCGTTCAGCGTCAGCAATTCTGAAACTGATGGTTGGATTTTTATGTTGATTGCTTATGGTTTTGCTCCTTTCATTTTTTGGTGGCAGTAGGCACAAAGTATGCACCCGCAAGCCACTATTGATTATTCGTTGTAAGTAATAAAAAAGTAGATTATATCAAGCCGATGGAAAAATATCGGTGCAGATACTGCAACTAATTTGCTATTAAAAGTTTAAAAAACGATGCGAAAAGAGTGATATTTTACGAAACAGAAGTGCCTAAAATGCAGGAAATATCAGCATTTATGAGTTGTCTATAAAAATTCGGGAAGAGGTGCTATGTTATGAAATAGGCAAGCTAATGGGATTAAATGTAGCGGAGCAAAGTCTTATTGGTATGGAGGGAATTAGATACGGTAAGAATTTCAGAACTTTGGTTTGCAGTTCTCCCGATTTCAGAAATGGAAAAACGTTAATATATTTGGCAAGTCTATATGCGGAAGATGAAAGCAATATTGATTTTGAAAAGCTTTGCAGAAACACCGGGTGCGGAAATGATTTAATAAATCTGTTGGCATTTGATTTGATTATAATGAATGAGGATAGGCATAACAGTAACGTAGGATTTCTTATGTCGGATAACGGAGAGCTTAAATTGTCGCCTATATATGATAACGGATATTCTTTGCTTTATGATGATATAAAAGGAATGTTGAATGATTTTAAATCGGCATATAGATACTGTCTTTGTAATGCACCGTTGTATGAGGAAAGATTTAATGCGGCGGAAAGAATATTTCAGAAAATGTCTAAAATATATGTGCCTACAATTAATCTTAATATTGAAAGAAATCAAGTTGCAGATAGGGTTATGGCGGTAAAGAAAACATACAGCGAATTGGTTTATGCGGATATAAATAATATTCAGCTAAAAGATATTTGGTGGGAAAAAATTATAGACTTTATAATGTGGAGGATTGAGTATGTTAGAGATTTACGAGATAGTGTGGCGGAATAAAGACATTACAGGATATTTGGAATATAATACGAAAACAGATAAATTTCAAGCATATTTAAAGGATAGGGAAAATCCTAACCCGAGAGGTCTGTTTGGAATTTTGAAAATATCCGATGTTGTAGAGGATAGTCGTGTAAGGTTGTATATAAGCGATTGTGTTGTTCCGAAAACACGAGAAAATATTGATGATATATTAAAACATCTCGGCATGGGCGAATATAATCAGTGGGAGATTTATAAAAAAAATATGGGTGTTAATGTGAGTGATTATGCAAGTATCAGATTTTATAAAAATTCTGATTCAAATGATTTTTTTAATCCTGATATAAGTGAATAAATTAATATCATTTAATGAAAAGTCATTAAATGATATTAACTATTTACTTCGTATATAAATTGAGTTTCGTGGATTTCCCGTAATTTGTTCACATTCCCACATTTCAAAGATTACATCAGGACAAAATTCCCACATTTCCAATTCCGGATTTTCTAACATACGACAAGTTTCAGATGATGCAAAACTTTTTAATGCAGTTTGTTCGTCATATCCGTATTTTTCACAAATTTGTTTAGTAATAATGGAAATGTATTTTGAAATCAAAGAAAAAAATTCACTCATTGCAATAAACTCCTTAGTCCAAGATAAAATGTAAGCATTTTTAGACATATCAAAATATTATTTATTATAACACAAATTATAAAAAAATGGAATTGCTATTTTAATTTTTGGATGAATTATGTGGTAAGAAAAAAGAATCGGATTATTATAAATGAGTTGAAACACGATAGCAATGTGACGGAGAAAATGACATAATAAAAAATTAATCCCACAATCATAATTGTGGGATCTTTAATCATAAATATCTCGCCTGTGACCTATGTTTAATAACAGAATAATAATTTTATTATCATCAATTTGTGCAAGAATACGGTAATCTCCTACACGATAACGCCATTCGCCACTTCTGTTTGCGGTTAAACCTTTACCGTGCGAACGAGGATTTTCACAATTTTCAAGATTTTTTCTTATCCAACCTAAAATCAGTGCAGCAGTATGGCGGTCTAATTTTTTTAAATCTTTTAATGCTCGTTTTGTAAATTCGACTTTATAAATCATAGTAAGCCGAGTTCCTTTTCTACTTCGTCAAGCGAATAGGTTACAGGGTCATCTTTATATTCGTTAATTGCCTTATTAAAAAGCTCTAAGTCGTATTCGTTTTCAATTCGTTCCATAACTGTTTGACGAATAAGCTCCGATACGGACATTTTATTCAGTTCCGCATATTTTTTTATAAGTAAAGTATCTTCATCGTTTAATCTTAATGATATAGTCATATGAAACACTTCCTTTCTTGTATTACATTGTATTACAAAATGTGTTGATTTGTCAATAGTATTTGCAAAAATTATAAAAAAATCAGTGTGTAAATTTAGTAATCCATCACCCAACATAACCGACACGGATAGATACTACGGTGTGCACGGTAGATTTACTGATATTAAAAATTTTGGCAGTTTTGCGGACTGTGGCGTTATTTTCTACAATATACTGTGCCAATTCGACAGCCCGTTTTTCGATATAATCTTTCATTCTCCCACCGACCTTTCTGTATAGCATATATATGAAAAATCGGTGTAATTTATGAGATTAAACCATCACCAACAATCTTATTTTTCTTGACAAAATATTTAACATTACTTATAATAGTATTATTGGCTGTTTATAAAGTATTAAGGAGAAATACAGGAGGAAATAAAACTTTAAATAACGTTATGCAAGGTTTATCGGACGCTATCGGTGCGTGAGGTTCATCGGGTGAACGGCTGTTGACGACTGCGTGGAACAACGCAAACAAGGCAAGAAAATTGAATTTTTATATGACAAAAACGCATAATGTGTAAAGGCTGTATTTGTGTACAGCCTTTTACAATTTTAGAAGGAGTTTTGAATTGTGAAATCAAAACAAGATTTGACGGTAGGAAACATAAATAAAAAACTTTGGGCATTTGCGATACCGCTTATGCTCGGTAACGTAATGCAGCAGTTTTACAACTTAGTCGATACATGGGTAGTAGGAAAATACATAGGTGACAATGCCTTGGCGGCGGTCGGTTCGTCATATTCGCTGATGACATTTTTAACATCGGTGATTTTGGGATTGTGTCTTGGAAGCAGTGCATTTTTTTCAATAACATTCGGCGAAAAAAATATAAAACGACTGAAAAACGGAATATTTATTTCGTTTGTTATGATAGGAATATTTTCACTCATACTGACATTTGCGTCATTTTACCTTTGCGGCCGGATTATGAAAATACTTCAAGTGCCGTATGACATTCAAGGTATAATGAGCGAATATTTGAAGTGGATATTTTTAGGCATTTTCGCGACATTCCTATACAACTATTTTTCTAATCTTCTGCGAGGAATAGGCAATTCTGTAATTCCGCTTGTGTTTTTGTGCGTATCTGTGATACTTAATATCGGTCTTGATTTGTACTTTGTTTTGGTATTAAAGCAAGGCATACGCGGTGCGGCGATTGCAACTGTAATATCGCAGTATATTTCGGGTATCGGACTTATGATATATGTGTACATTCGTTATCCCGAACTTCGATTAAAATATGAAGATACAAAGTTTGTAAAGCGTACGGCATACGACATAGCAATACTGTCGGGAATGACGTGTCTGCAACAGTCTGTAATGAATTTCGGCATACTTATGGTACAGGGGATTGTAAACAGTTTCGGTACACAAATTATGGCGGCGTTTGCCGTTTCTGTGAAAATCGACACCATTGCATATATGCCTGTACAGGATTTCGGAAATGCGTTTTCGACTTTTATCGCACAAAATTTCGGTGCGGGCAAGTATGACAGAATAAAAGACGGAATTAAAAAAGCACTCAAAAGTGTTGTACTGTTCTGTATTTTTATCAGCGCGATTGTGTTTATTTTTGCAAAACCGCTTATGATGATATTTGTAAATGCCGAAAGCACGGAGATTATAAACATCGGCGTACAGTATTTGCGTATAGAGGGGGCTTGCTATATCGGCATAGGTATTTTGTTTATGCTTTACGGATATTACAGAGCTATAAATAAACCGAGTATGTCTGTTGTGCTTACGGTTATTTCTTTGGGAATAAGAGTAGTGCTTGCGTATGTTTTGTCGCGTGTTATCGGTGTAGTCGGTATTTGGTGGTCAATTCCGATTGGTTGGTTTATCGCGGATGCGGTTGGAATTTGTTTTTATTTATTTAAGTTTGACAGGTAATATTTTGTGAGATATAATTATATATAAGATTAGTTAGCAGTTGAATATGCGTGTGAAGTGATTTCGGAAGATGCAATAACTCTTGTGAAAGCCCTTATACAGGAGGCAGGCTGTGACGGTATTTATTACTGCGTGCAAAACGCGGAAACTTTTAGATTTACTTCGGAGGAATATCATAAATTTGTAGAGCCGTATGATTTAAAGGTGCTTGATTATGCCAACAGTATCAGTAAATATAATATACTTCATTGCTGCGGTTGGAGCGGTGACAAAAACAGAGTTGAAGTATGGAAAAATTATAAAGCAGCGGCAGTAAATTGGGCGGTTTATGTGGAAGATATGGACTTAAGTGTGGGTAGAGATTTCTTTAACGCAAATTGCGTGCTTGGTGGCTTTGACAACAGAAAAAACGGCGTTTTATACAGCGGTACGTTTGATGAAATCAAATCGGAAACAATAAAACTTATAAATACGGTCGGAAAAAAAGGTACAATACTGGGGGCGGATTGTACGTTGTCAAATGATATTGATTTGTCACACATAAAATGCGTGGCGGATACTGCAAGAAATATATAAGACGAAAAACGGGGGTATATAAATATGTGGAAGATAAGGGATTTAAAGAAAAAGGCAAGGGGAACTTTTAAGCGGAATTATATCGGCATTGTTATAACGTGCTTTATCGCGGCCGTTGTTATGGGCAGCTTTACTAACCCGCTAAAAGAAGTGAGGACAATAAAAGACACTTATTTCGACCAGCTTAACGGAACGGTGCTTTTTGCGGAAAATCACAATTCCGATATGTCGAATACGGAAGTTGTCGATAACTTTTTAGGCAAGAGCGGTGAGGAAAGTGAAAGAGCACAGCATTGGACGAGGGGCGTTCTTTCGGTGTTTGCGAAGAATACCGAGGGTGCAGGTAACTTTGTTTACGGTGTTTTAAATTCGATAAATCAAATTGTGTTTAACGACCGAGTGAGTGCCGGTGTTACTATTGCAATCGGCTCGTTGATTTATTTGCTTATAGCCATTCTTTTTACGAAGGTTTTGCTTATTGGACTGTATCGGTATTTGCTTGAAATTCGAGTCTACACAGGTACGAGAATTTCACGAATATTGTTTCCGTGGTCTATAAAAAAGGCACTGCATATTGCATGGGTGATGTTTGTAAGAAGTGTGTATTCACTTTTATGGTGCTTAACGATAGTCGGCGGATTTATTAAGATTTATTCATATAAACTTGTACCGATGATTATTGCGGAAAATCCCGAATTGAGTGCAAAAGAGGCTATAAAACTTTCTGAAGATATGATGAAAGGGTATAAGTGGAGAGCATTTTTGATTGATTTGTCATTTATCGGTTGGGATATATTGAATATACTTACACTTCAGATTTTGGGCGTATTTTTCCTTGAACCGTATAAACGTATGACGACAGTTGAACTTTATATGACGTTGCGTGAAAAAGCAAAGGAAAGAGATATTGAAAATGAGGACAGGCTGTGCGATAAATTGCTTGAAAGTGAAGTGACAAGCGGAATATATCCTATTAATGAATACTTCATAACAGTGCCTAAGGGCAAGAAGTGGATTCAGGAAGATTATGAACGTGATTACGGATTATCGTCATTGATACTGATATTTTTCACATTTGCAATGATAGGTTGGCTGTGGGAAGTGTTATTGTTCCTGTTTACAAGAGGTGAATTTATCAACAGAGGTACTTCACACGGGCCGTGGCTGCCGATTTACGGCGTAGGCGGTACGGTCGTGCTGATTGTTTTAAAAAAATTCAGAAACAAACCGTGGCTGACATTCCTTTTATCAATGGTGCTGTGCGGTGTAATAGAGTATTTTACATCGCTTATACTTGAAAAAGTTCAGGGTATGCGTTGGTGGGATTACAGCGGATATTTTATGAATTTTCAAGGCAGAATTTGCCTTGAGGGATTGGTTGTGTTTGCACTCGGCGGTTGTGCGGCGGTGTACCTTATAGCACCGTCACTTGACCATCTGTTTTGCAAAATTCCTATGAAAATTAAGAAGATTATATGTGTCGTACTTGTAGTCCTGTTTGTCGCGGATATGGCGTATTCGGCATTTGTGCCGAATATCGGCGAGGGGATAACGGATAATGATGTGGCGAGAATAGAAATTAAAAAATCCGACGTATTGATTGCGTCGGATTTTTTGTTGATTTGATTTTTGGAGCTGTTGACGTTTCGTTTGCGGGCTTTTTGTTTAGAAGAATATAACAAGCGAGACGGTGAACATATCGTCTGAATTTGAAACGTTCATAACACCGTGATACTTGTCAACAACGGCGTTAACTGATTCAAGTCCCAAGCCGTGCATACCCTTTTTAAACGACAGGAATTTAGAACCAATCTTCTTAACATTGCCGTCAAACGTATTTTTTAAATCTAAAATCAATTTGTTTTTATCAGCGGTACAGTTCAGCACAATTCGCCTGTTTTTAAGCGGTGCCTTAGAACAAGCCTCCATAGCGTTTTCGACAAGATTACCGACCAAAATACTAAAATCAATATCACTCATAGGCAGTCCGTTAGGGACTGACACCGAGGTTTTAAAGTCGATAGAATTTTTTGCCGATGAAGAAACATAGAAGTGGAGCAGAGCGTTAAGCGTAAGATTTTCGCAGAAAAACAGCGGTACTGTGTCATTTGTTTCGCTTGAATATTCTTCGAGGTATTCTGCGATTTTATCAAATTGACGATTATTTGCAAAGTCGTTTATTACTCTGAAATGCTGACGCATATCGTGGCGGAGCTTTCTTGTTTCTTCGATTTGTTCGGTTATGTGGACATAGTTTTCCTTGTAAAGATTTATCTGACGTTCCATAAGTCGTCGTTCGTCATCGAGAACAATATTTCGTCTGTAATTATCTATAATACTTGCCCAGTATACAAAGTACAGACAGCCCAAAATCGTAAGTATACCCATTTCAACCGACTGGTCGGTGTAAATCGAATCATAAAGCGGTTGAATAATGTAAAGTAATAACGATGCGGCAAAGCAAACATTGCCGAACAGAAAAATTCTGCCGTATTTTATATCGTTAAAGACCGCATAAGTGCCTATTGCGACAAGATAAATTGCGGCTAACCACTCAAACACATTGCATAGGGTTGAAAGGAAAGTACATAACGGTGCACTTAAATAAGGTGTAAATACACCGTATACAAATGCGATTGCACAGAATACTGAACCGCATATTTCGGAAATACTGCTTACGTTTTTATTCAAATTGCAGAGCCTGTTTTGGAGCATTATAACCATCAAATACACAAAGTGCGTGCAAAAATACTCAAATACATATGAAAAATTACCGCCCATGGAAAAACACAAATTGATCAGCGGGTGATTTAGGTAAACGGCATATATAAGGCACATAAAGAAGAACATATACGAATAATTGCTCTTGCCGCTAATTGCGAGAATAAGCGAGAACAGCGCACCGAAGAATATCAATGTCATGATAAAGTTGTTTATCAAAAACTTAAATGCTCTGGTGATATTGATTGAATACGGCTTGCCGAGTGTCGGCGGTGACGTAATTCCCGCTTTAATGCCGGATGCGTCCTTGACGGCGATTGTTATATATGTTTCGCCGGAGGCAGCGAAAAATGTGCAGCGGTTTTGTATTTGTGTTTTGTAATTATGTGTATCGCCGACCTTTAAATACAATTTGTCATTGATGTATAACTCATATGCCGAGTAAACCTGCGGCATTTCAAGTGCATAAAAACCCTCTTTTTCGGGGAAGTTTATTTTCATTCTGTATGTTCCGATAAAGGTATTATTTTTTGTTTGGCTTGTGTACGCTGACTCAGTATCACCGATTGAAACATATTTCATATTCGGAAGTGAAGTTTGATTTTTAAAATATGTCGGAGTGAGAAGTGCGTCTTCGTAAAATTCCCAATCCTTTATAAGAAAGTGAAACGAATTGCTGTCAATTTCCTCTTGCGAAAGCGTCAATACGCCTTTTTCGGGCTGGAGCTTGCTGTATGTATATTTGTTATTGAAAATATATAAAAATTCTGTAATCAAAGAGATAAGAACTATTGCGATAATAAAAATTACCGCAATAGTCTTAACGCGTTGCTTATTTTCCATAGTAATCATAGTGACCTTTATTCTCTTATAATATCTTTTAATTCATAAGTTAAATACTGTTTCTTTACCTGTTGATTTTCACGTTTTTTAATCGGAACATAATCTCCGTTTTGCATTAAAAAATCATTGCCCGAAACAGTGTTGACGTAATCAAAATTTACGATAAATCCTTTACAGCAGTTTGAAAAACGGCTGTCTTCTGTTAAAATTGACGCACATTGTGAAAATGTGTTTTGAATTTCAATCGTCTTGTCCTTCAAATGAAGCCGGACTTTTCTGTTTGTAACATCTATGTACATTATCGAATCATATGCTATTTTAAGTTTTATTTCGGGTTTTGTTTTGTACAGAACCGATAATGATTTTGAAGGTTCTTCGTATTTTTCAAAATATCTCTGCATAAGTGACTCAACTGCATCTTTTGTTATCGGTTTTACAAGATAACAAAAAGCATTTACACTGTAACTTTCACAAGCGAAGTTATTGCTTGTGGAAAGGAAGATGATTTCAACCGAACTGTCTGTTTTGCGTACAGTGCTTGCAGCTTCAATTCCGCTCATACCCGGCATATATATGTCAAAGAAAATCATATTATATTTGTTATTTTCAAATTGCGTGACAAAACTTTCGGCATCGGAAAAGTCGGATATTGTAACGTTCATATTTCTTTCGGAGAAATATTCGTTAAGGTAATTTACAAGCGTTTCTCTGCCGACGGCTAAGTCATCAACAACTGCAATATTCATCGTGTTCACCGCCTTATGGATTTAAGAGCTGTCAACATTTTGCCGATATACTCTGATTATATTATATCATTGTAAAAATAATAATTCAACATATAAAATTGAGTTTCAGTTAATAAACTTGAGTTTCGGTGCGGAAAATTGCTTTTAAAACTTGCAGAATGCGTTTGATGCAAAATCTATTGAATTTTGATTTTCGGTATATTATAATTTTATCAGAAAGCAATGAGATACAGCAGAATATAAGGAGATATGAGATGGGATTTTTTGATTCATTTAAGTCCGGAGCAAAAGATGTCTTTAAGGGGTATGATAAAGTTAAGCTAAATGATAAGATTACATATGATGAACTTTATGAGATTATGAAAGACGAAACATATTCTGTCGGTAAACCTGAGATTACGGGTTCGGGATTAATGAGATGTATTCAATTTCCTGCTGTGGATAAATATAAAATCCAAATTGCCATAACTTCAAAAACGATTACAATTTCAAAAATATACAGCGGTGCAGGCGGTTTGGCGAAAGAGATAATCGGTGACGCTTTTACAAACGGAATGTATGATATAGTCAATGAAGAAAATATTGACCTAAACAGAGCAACCAGAGAAGTAGGGGAAAAGCTTAAAGTTCTTTTGGAAAAAAGGGGCTTGGCTTAAAAAATATAAAAAAGAGGAATAAATTTCTTAATTGATGTATATTAATTAAGAAGTATGTTAAAAGGAGGAAATGGAATGAAATCAAAGGTAGTGGCATTAATTCTCTCTATCTTTTTGGGGGAACTTGGAATCGACAGATTTTATCTTGGCTACATAGGTACAGGTATTTTAAAATTAATCACCTGTGGGGGATTCGGAATTTGGTGGCTTATCGACTTAATTATGATAGCAACAGGTAAACTTAAACCGAAAGACGGCTCAGAGTATGCAGAATAATAAAAAATAATTTTTTTAAATGAAAGGACAAATATATATTATGAAAAAGAAAATTTTAATTATGGCAATGATTGCCGCTATGTCAGTAACAGCTTTAGCAGGTTGCGGAAGTGATGCAGATACATCATCAGACACAACAACATCAAACGTAACAACAACTTCTGACGATACAACATCATCTGATACTGTTATCGATGATGAAACATTCGCACAGCTTCAAGACATCTATTCAAACCTTGTTAAACTGCATACAACGGTTGCAGACGCTGTAAATGACGGTACAATCGAGGCAGATGCAGAAACAGTTGATCTTCTAAATCAAGCTGCCGACGTAATCAAAGAAATTGGCGAAATTGAACAGACTGATTTCACAGATGAAGACGAGGCACTACAGTTGGTAGATTCTATGTCAAAAATAGCTGATGGTTTGGCTGCCGTTGCAGGTGTTGACGCAGAATAATTGATTTAGAAATTTAAAACAGTCCCCTAAAAAAATCCGATATTTTATTGGACTCCAGATAAAATATAAGTACATTTTATCTGTACTGCAAAAATTGAAAAGCGGCAGCATTAGCTGTCGCTTTTGGAGTAATTGGGGATGTTTTTTTGAAAGAGAGAGATTATGGCAAAGAAAAAAGGGTGTTTATTTAAAATAGGAATTGCATTATTAATATTTATAGGCATGATATTTGCGTTGTTTTGTATGGTTTTGATTATGCCGTCGGAGGAGTATGAAACGGTTAATTACGATATTCCGAATATGCGTGATTATTATACTCACATAAAGGGTAACGGAGAGGATAAAGTTACACTTATGGTGTATATGATAGGTTCTGACCTTGAAAGTGACGGCGGAGCGGCGAGTGAAGATATTGCCGAAATGATGGCGGCAAATGCGGATAATATTAATATTACATTACAGACAGGCGGAGCGGCCGCATGGGAAAATGCAAACATAAGTGACGGAAAAACGGAACGTCATATAATTAAAAACGGTGAATTGCAGAACGTGGAGAACTTGGGTGAAGCACAAATGACGTCCCCTAATACGCTGACTGATTTTATAAAATGGTCTGCCTCAAATTATCCTGCCGACAGATATGAACTTGTGCTTTGGAATCACGGCGGCGGTACGGCACTTGGTTTCGGATATGACGAAATGTATCCTGATGATATGCTGTCGCTGTCGCAGATAGGAAATGCTCTGTCAAACAGCGGAATTAAGTTTGATATTGTAGGCTTTGACGCGTGCCTTATGGGTACGATTGAAACGGCATATATGCTTGAACCGTATGCAGATTATCTTGTTGCATCGGAGGAATATGAGCCGGGAACTGGTTGGTATTACATTGAATGGCTTAAAAATTTGTCTGACAATACGTCAATGCCGACTGTCGAAATAGGTAAGAAGATTGTGGAGGACTATATAAACGGTCCTGATTCGAGTTTTTTTGATTCAAATACACTTTCAATAGTAGATTTGAGAGAAATTCCTTATACATATTCAAAGCTATGCGAAATAATGCAGCAGGAAGAAGGAGTTTTGGACAGTAGCTATTCCGTAATATCACAGGCAAGATACAATGCAAAATCATTCGGTGACGGTGAGTATGAACAGATTGATATAAAATCATATCTTGAAGAATGCGGAAAGAGTGATACGGAATTGGGCAAGGTGCTTAGAAGTGCGGTTAAGTATTCCGGCAGTTCGTCTTACAATTCAAACGGACTTGCAATGTATTTCCCGTATGACTATCCCGACTATTACGCGGAAATAAAAACAGAAACAGATAAGTTCGGTTATAACGGTTACAACAGCTTTTTCGATAGATTTTTGAGCATTATGGGTACAGGACAGATGAATTATTCGAGTGAGAATGATTACAGTGATTATTCTTGGTATGACAATACAAGTTACGATACCTACAATGTATCAGATGAGTTGGAAGTAAAGGACAAGGGCGATTATTTCGCATTGTCGCTTTCGGACGCGGAATGGGATAAAATAAACGGAATTAATGTATGGGTGTATGTTGATGACGGCGATGGTTACGTTGACTTGGGTTCGGACAATGTGTATGAATTTGACGATGACGGTGATTTAATGGTCGATTTCGATTATTATTGGGTTGCATTAAACGGTCAGGTTGTTCCGTTTTACTTTGAATACGAAACGCCGGAGAACGTAAAGGACGGATACACATACGGCTATGTCCCTGCGGTGCTTAACGGCAACGAGCAGATTGAAATAATGATTTATTGGGACGAAAAGCACTCAGACGGTTATTTGGCAGGTTACAGACCGTGCAGCGAAGAAGAAAATATATCAGTTCCGCAAAAAGGCTTTAAGCAACTTAAAAACGGCGATACGTTGGAATTTTTATGCGATTACTATACATATGACGGTGAATATGACGGAGTGTATTCATATGGTGATAAAATCGTTGTAAACGGAGATATTACTGTAGGTTATGAATATGTCGGCGAGCATGACACGAATATTTGTTATGAGCTTACCGATATATATAACAACAATATAACAACCGAAATGATAGAACTTGAAATGAATTAAAAAACTATATGGAGGGAAAGAAGATGAAAAAATTTATAAGCACATTACTGTGTATTGTATTTGTTGCGGCACTTATGCCCGCACAAATTGCAAAGGCCGACAGCGATGTTATGAGTGTTGCAAATCAAGTAAAAGTACCTATATTGAATGAGCAAACGTACAACAACAAAAAACTTATGAATAAGTACACACGCGATATGTCGGATTGGTGGGCAACCGATTTGACATTGACGGCGGGAATGTTGTTCAAGAGATGTGATGTGGATAATGCATATTATCAATACTGGGGTTCAATCAATGAGGCGGTTGAAACTATGGGTATGGCTTACGTTTCGACATTCAGAGGACACGATAACGGATTTTGGTCAACGAGTTTTAAGCTGAAAGACAGCGTTGCAAACAATTCCGTATTTCCCGAATTGGAAGCGACAGGTCAGCTTATGATGAGGTTCGGCGCTAATTTGATAGGTAATCACGCAAAAATGTCCTTTAAGAATACTATGATTCGAGGTGAGGGAAAAAAGGACAGCGGTTGGTTTAAACTTCAAAGCGGTGATACGTTAAACAATAAGTTTAAAATGCAAGGTGTATTTGATGCAAAAGTAAAAAAACCATATGTGTTCTTTGCCGATATAACAAAGCCAACTGTTAAATCGGCAAAAATGAACGGCACTGTACTGTATCTTGATATGGGTGAAAAGCTGAGAAGTATTGAAAACGGAAAGATTACGTTGACGCTTTATGCGACAAACGTTGAAAGCGGCGTTCAAAATATGGAACTTACTGCGACTTCCGGCGGTATAAACGGAAATGAAATATTTTTCTATGTACACGCACCTAAAAATGTTAAGGAATATCAAATTACGAAGATTAAGAGCGTAGAGTATGACAAAAAAGAGTACACCGGTCAAATGTACGGTATAGCTTATGCCGACAAATATTTGGCGAGAAACGAAGAACCGCGATTTAAGGTTATAGACAACGCACCGGGATTAATTCCGGAATACTTTACCGCCACATCTCCGATTACGGACTATGCCGGCAACAGCCTAGACATTCATACGAAGGATTTGACGAGTTATTCACTTTTAGTCGATAAAAAAGTACCTGAAATTGACAGCGTTGAAATTGCGGGGAATATGATAGCGGCAGATTCAACGTCATATTCACAGCCGAGCGATTGGCCTGAAGATATTGACAAGAGCAGTGTGTTTGCAGGTGTCGGAGATACATTAACCTTTTCTGCAATGACAACGGAAAAAATTAAAACGAGCGAAAAAAGTTCAATGACTGCAGAACTTAATATATCGCAAAACGGAAGTAAAGCAGTGCTTGAAACCGAAAAATTTGAAGATATGTATGACGGCGTAAACAAGCGGACGGCAACGAAGATTACGTTTAAACCGATTACGATAACCGCCGATATGACTTGTGATAATAGCGAGCCTATAAGAATTGAAAAAATAAACACGGCAAACGTAGTCGATTTGTATAATAATGAGTTGGCAACGCAGAAAATATCAAAAAATCCGAAACAGCAGATTTATTTTGACAATATCGCACCGACTGTAAAGGTCGGTGAAATAACGGGTGATGTAAACAGCGGTGAATTTTGCATACCGCTGAATTTCAGCGACGGAAAAGGCACGGTATCTGATTTTGATGGATTGACGGCAAGTTTTGCGTGGTGCTATGACCAAGATAAGCAAATTCCGTTTAAGTATGCTGTGACGACTTCCGCCGATACACCGAGTGAGTATAAAGAATCGGTGCTTAACAACGAAAATAACCTTGCGTGGAATAAATTCGATTTGCCTGTAAAAGATTATTACTTACATATTAAAACCGATAATTCCGAAATCAAAAACACAAAACTTTATTTCAGAACAGAGGACTGGGCAGGAAATGTGGGTGAACAGTCTGTTGATACGGATATAAATATTGACCGTGCAGCACCGAATGTTGCGCTTATGTCGATGAATACCGAGTATGAAAACGATACCGCAAAGATATTGGCAAAGGTACGTGTAACCGATTTTAACACGGACGGCTTGAATGTTAAATATCAGCTTGTAGACAAAGGTGTTGAACCGACCGACAGTGATTGGTCGGAGGGCTTGCTTAATGACGGAGTTTTTGACTTTGAAACTAAATTTGACGCGGCACAAAAATATGAAAAAGAATTGCTTGTGTATGCGACAGACTTTAAAGGTAACAAGTCGAATGTTTCACGTTATGAGGTGTATGCCGACTTGACAAAGGCAAAGGCAAAATATACGGTTGTAAGCGATTTGTCACAGATACATACAAAGCCTGATGTGCAAATTTCAGCACCTGACAATCCCGACAATAAAGCTAATGCCACCACGCGTGTAACACTTACAATGGGTGACAAGACTTACGCAAGCGTATATGACAGTGCCGACAGTAAAAACATATTTGATTTTGACGGCACATGGTATGCGGTTACATACAACGAGGATAAAACCGGTTTTGACGGAGTAACCGCTCTTACGGCGGACGGAGTGAATGAACTTAAAAACTTTTACGGCACAGTAAACGTAAAATTTGAAAGTGCGTTTGCAGATTTGACACCTGTAAGCGGTGCAAGTATAAAGCCGTCAAATTCCGAAGAAGAAGTGACCTATCAAGCGGAGGGTGACTTTAATGTTATGACCGCACCTGTACTTGATAATGTATATAATCTTGAATTTACTTCAATAAAGGACAGTAACGGAGATGTTATTAAAGCCACAGGAGTGGGTGATGACAAGCACATAAGAAGAAACGGCGATATGACTGATGTCAGAATTAATTTTGAATTGTCAAATACAAAAGTTGCCGATTGGGTTACGGATAATTTGGACTTTGATAAATCGTATGTGGCAATAACAAATTCGGAAAACAACGAGGTTTACAACGAAAAGTTAAGCAGAAATGCAAGCCAAACTCTTGCAATGCCGCTTAGAGATAAAGACGGTAACTTGCTTGGAACGGATACATACAGAATTGCGGTTTATTTGTATCAGACAGGCAGTGACAGCCCTGCCGAATTTAAGTGCGATACGGCGGTACTTCTTGACAATATCAAAACGTCGGCAGATGTCGGTGTAAATAGATATGAAATTATTCCCGAACACGAATATTACCCTATTCCTAATCCGATACCGTCAATCATAAAAGAAAGCGATACGGCATTTAAAACAATCAATATCGGTAATGCTGAATTTAAGGAGATTGACCGTAATGAAGATGAGGGATATTCTTTAGAACAGAATATGGCACATATCGTCAAAATGACGCTTAAGAGCAATGATGTTTCAAAAGAATTGTGCGGTGAAACAATCGGTAAGGCAGAGGGATTCCGCTTGTGGAATAAAGCGTGCAATGGCGGAGAAGATTTACCGTTTGAAAAGACTACTGACCTAACAAGAGAATACGAGATAAACTTAATGCAAAACCCTGCAAAAGAAACTCTTGACGGAGTAACGGCAACGGGCGGTTTGCAATTTGAAAAGGGAAGTAACACTTTCTGTTATCAAGTTAAATTGGAAAACGGCAATGTATCGCCGATATACGAGTTCACGGTAAATATGGTTGAAAGTATACCGCAGATTGCAATGGATTTTGATATGAACGAATCGCAGAATTATACGGACGACAACGGAACAATGCACGTTATCTCCGCTGATGCGACCGTAAAAAATGCTTTCTCCGAAAACGGTAATATAACGGTATATTATGTTCACAGAGAGGATTACAGCAGTTGGACTGCCGATGAAATCGGACTTGACGAGGTTGTTACATTGAAGGGTGATAGTGCCTTTAATTATCAGAACTGTAGACAAGACGAAAACGGCAGAGATAGGCTCAACTTTGCATTTATTGCGATAGACGAATCCGGTAATTCTGTTTCATATATTCCGCAGTTCAAGGAAAAAACGAAATATACCTTTGAAAATGATGCATTGACAGTAACTCAAGCAAATCTTAACACATTCAACCAGGGTGATTATATTTATAATTTTTATGCAAAAAATCTTGACATGGACAAAAGCTCTTTTACAGTTGTGAAAGACGGCGAAACGTACAATATGCCTATGAAAAACTATCAATATCCGAATGAATTGGGTTTTGAGGGCGGTTATTATCGTGAGGACAGCACATCCACTAATTTGAGTATAGACTTTACAAGACCATGGAGTGTGGAAAAGGCAGGCGAGCCTTTCTTTGACAGTATTACGTTTAACTTTGTAGGTGTGCATGGTGACACAGCAACGAGAACGTATACCAAAGACGATGAAAATTACGGAAGCTTGGTAACAAACTTTAAATATGAAGAACCGCGATTTGTTGACGTTTATGATGACGATTCATTAGCGGATTACAGTTATATCTGCAATGACAGAGGTGTTAAGGTATACTTTAACGGATATTTAAAATTAAAGGGCGATACGGTTTATGCGTCTGCTCACTATCTGCCGATATACTCAAACGGTACATACGAAGTTGAGGGCGAGGATATGTTCGGCAATACATGGACAATACCTGTAACTGTTACACTTCTTGCAAACGGTCCAAAGGTTACAATGTCAACTTTGTATAAGACAAAAGGCGATATTACGGCGAATATCGAATATACTTCTCCCGTAACTGTTACGGAAAATGACGGAAACACATTTGCAAAAATCGAAAACAACGGAACAAATAACGTAACCGTAACCGCAACACAGCCTACAAAGGTTACAATGAAGTGGACGGACAACGGAGCTGAAAAGAGTAAAATATTAAATATAACCAATAATGAGATAAAACCGATAAAGCCGAAAGTTGTATGGGATTATGACGAAGATGATGTGGTTGACGGCTGTATATACGGCGAAGTAACCGCAAAGCTTGTTGATGAAAACGGCTCAACACTTGTTGACACCGCAACGGGCGAAACACCGAGTCATACATTCTATCCTAACAGTGAAACGGAATTTACATTCAGGAATTACAAAAATCAAAATGATACTTTGGGTGAAGATTATACAGTTACGCTTGATGTAACACTTAAAGATTATCAGCCGCCCGAAGAATATGTCGATACAATGCCGCCGAGTGTTGAAATGGTTGGTTATACCGTAAGGGGCGGCGTGGCACAAAGTAAAAAACTTGTGCTTAATCTGTATGATGATAACAAGCATTACTTAAATCCGTCACTTCCTGATTTAAGCGGCGGAGGCTATGAAACAGTTAGCGACAGTATATCATTTATGAAGAAAATGGGTTGGTCGTCACATTACAGATTTAATGTAATCGTGTCTGATATAAACGGTGTAAAGCTTATTGCAAAAGCGGGACTTAATGCCGAAACACCGACATTTGATTCAACAAGCGATACGATTGACGGAGTGAGTGTAAACGGCAGAACCGTTGATATAACAAAGAACGCGGAATTTACATTGTTTGCGGTCGACAGCTGTAATAATGTCACCGAAATTCCGATTGTTGCGGATAACTTGGGCGAAGCGCCTCAGCCGCATTTACAGAAAGTCGTGTCGGGCGATATGCAGACCGTAAAGGTATACCTAATACCGCCTGAGGACAGTGACTTTACAAACCTTGTTATGACTAATGACAACGCAAAACAGGAAACAAGTGACGGAGAATACAACGGCTTGTATTATATAGAAGTAACAGGCAACGAAAATATTGTTATAAACTACACATACACATATAAAGGTGAGAACGAAAGCGGTGAATTAAAAGCAGCCGTTACGGAAATAGACAATTCACCTGCAAATAAAATCAGTGAAGTTTGGTCTGAAAACGCAAAGAGCAGTAAGACGAATAAATCCGTTACGGCACAGCTTAGATTTGATAAGCTCATCACGAAAGCGGAATGGAAAAATCAAAGCGGTTATCTTCCTGAAATATATAAACTTGATAATCAAGTTACAATTTCATATTCGGAAAATGCACCGACTATGACGCTTGTTTGCACAGCCGTAAACGGTCAAGTGTGTGAAATTACTTTGAATGAGGTTAAGAACATCGACAAAAACGCACCGATTATTACCGAAACAATTCAGCCGTCCGAAAATCACCGTAAAGTGACAGTGACTTTAAAAGCTGACAAAGAAGTTATTTTCAGAGAAAACGGAAAACAGGGAACTGAATTTACAAGAGTGATAAACGCAAACGGCGAATATGTATATCACTTTGCGGACGCTGCAGGCAATCTGACGGAAAAGGTTGTTAAGGTTGATAGCATCATTGATAAAGATTTGTCGCTTACATTCAGTCTTGCAAGTGACGGTACAGACAGTAAGGAGTCACCGGATAAACTCGGTCGTTTAAAGGTCGGTGACACTGTATATGTGAGTGCAAACAGAAACTGTACGGTAACATGGAACGGTGACACAACAGGTCAAAATCTTACGGCCGGTGCGTGGACGAAGTTAACCGTATCGGAGGATTTGGCAGGCTTGTATCCTACAATAAAGGCAAAGGACGAATATTCAAATACAAAGTATTATCACTTTAAGCAGATAGCAATGCCGGATAAAAAAGCACCGACTATCAAATTGAAAAAAGAAACGGTGGAAATCGACTTAAATTCAGAAGATATTTTGTCACAGCTTAAAGCGAATATGACGGTAAGCGACAACGAAACCGAAAAGGACAAAATCAAGCTTGATGTTACTTACACAAAACCGCAGACAACGGGAACGGTAAGGGTGACTTATACCGCAACCGACGAGGCAGGAAACAGCAGTGAAAGATACGGATATATCTATTTCTATGAGGATACTCAGCTTAGAGTCAGCGTAAACGGTGAGTATATTTACAGAGATATGATTGTGCTAAGCAAAAACGAGGCACAGAACATTGTCGTTGAAAGCAATGGCGAGCCGTACAGTGTTAAATATAAAAACGGTATAAAGACAGTCGGTCAAATGAAAATCGGTGCGACTGAATTGGCGAAGAATAAGGATAATACAGAGCCGATTACATTCGTTCCGAAAAAGGCGGGGTATTATACATTTAATGTACAAACACAGGGACGTGACAATTACAGATTTGTAATTTACGTTCAATAATGAAAAAAGGAGGTTTACTATGCTGCAAAGATTAAAAAAGATTATATCAGCCTTAACCGTAACAGCTATGATTTTCGGTATAATGCCTATCGGCGCGTTTGCCGAAAATCTGAATAAGGCGGATTACGAAGAATTGAACGACGGTTATTTGAAAGTCGTTGTTTCGGCGAAAAACGGCGGTTTTCTGATAGATACCGTTGAGGGAGATAAGCTGAACAAAGCAGATGATAATAAATATCTTTTGTTTCCCGATGAAAATTATGATACATCATATACCTCTTTTCGTGTAAAAAGAGGTGATGAGGTAAAGGACTATATTTTCGGAAGAAAATACGGTTTCTTGGGTAAGGATAGCAGTGACGTCACTTTGGTGAAAAACAGTGACAACATTGTCGCAACGTGGAGCGTTGACGGTTTGACTTTTACGCAGACCGTCACGCTTGCAAATACAAAATCGGCTCTGCACGGTATGGCGTCAATTTCATACGGTGTAAAGAGTACGGACGGAAGAAGTGCGGACAGTGTTCAGGCAAGAGTTATGCTTGATACCGCACTCGGTTATCAGGATTATGCGGTGTATGAACTGACGAAAAAGGACAGTACATATGAGCAGATACAATCCGAAACGGTTATTGATAACTCTGACGGAGAAGCATACAACAACGCATTATTCGGATACGACAATCCGAAAGCACCGTCCGTAACGGCTTATACGGTGAATGCGTCGATTAACAATAAAATTGTCGCACCGTATCAAATAGCGTTCGGACATTGGAACAACCTTGCGTCAAGTGTATTTGATTTTGAGCCTGATAACTCGTTGACATTTACAAATCCGTATAACGAAAAATATTTGACTGCCGACAGTGCGTATGCTCTGTATTTCGATATGGGCAGTGTGGCGGCAAACGGTGAGGGCAATACCGTTGCGACAAATTACGGTATATATTCAAACGTAACCGTAAATAACGATGATAAGGTTGCGATAAATTTTTCATCTGAACTCGGAGCAATGCAGCTTACCGATACAAAAGACGAATACAAACCGCAAACGGCGGACGGTAAAAACGGTGATTTCAGCGTGTCAACGCAAATTAAAAACGTGTCGCAGAACGAAATGAAACAAATTGCCGTTGCGGTATATCCGCAGGAGGGAATAACACCGTATGACTTGTCGGGTAATCTTGACGTTACAGCTTCATATTCAAACCCTTTCAGTGTTGATATTATAGATTTTAACGCAGATGAAGAACGACAGGTTGTGTTTAACTTTAATGCCGAACCGCTTACGGCTACCGATTACAGAAAAATCGAAGTGCGTTGTTATGACGTGAGCGGAACGGACGGTAAATTACTTTCCGAAAACTTAATCGGTCAGAGAAGTATATATCTTCTTTGTCCGGGTGCAACAGGCGACAGGGTTTCGTTTATAAGCACCGCACCCGAGATTGTTTATAACAGAGGAACAAGACATATTTACCTTGCAGGTCAGAATTTCAATTTACTTAAAAATAAGAGTGAATACGATATAAAGGTTAAGCCTTTAAACGGCAGTCAGCCGTTGACCGTAAGTGCGGAAAACTTCATTTTGGATACCGAAAACAATACGGCGGATTTGATACTTGACGAGCTTATGTCGGTCGGTACATATCAGATTGTATTTGATATGAAAGATCCGACTAAAAAAGATATTACGTCTGACGCACTGAAATTTAATGTCAGTGATGATATTGCATATCAAGGCGGTTCTTACGGAGTTGTCACGATTGAAAAAGACGGCGATAACAAGTATGCCCTAAGGGCGTATAAAGACGAAAAGGAATACAGTGACGAAGTTCCAAATGCTCAAAATATCTCTTTGCTTGAACTTCGCGGTGACTTTACGTTAAAATATGAAAACGGTAAAATTGCAGAGGCAGAGGCTGTTTCTCTTGAAACGGTAGACCATAAGGCGAAAAGCACAATAAATATCAGTAATTGTCTTGATATTGAAAAAGGTACTGTAACCGTGTCTGTCGAAAACGTCGGTCAGGACGACCAAACTATTAATATCGATATAGACGGCGAAGTTTATACGACAGGTGCAAGAACAAAGGTTTGGAGCGGTGTATGTGCGATTTCGTCATTTGAAAACGGCTCCGAATCAACACTTTTGCAGTACACAAACGAGGGCGAACAGACAGGTGACGTTGAAAACAGCGTTGCAAATACAAACGGTATTATGCTTATGTGGCCGGGTGCGGCAAGCACCGCACAAACCATTGCGGGAATGGTGATGGAATTCAGATACTGTCAGTTCGGACAGATGGCGACAGTTGACGGTGAAGTCACTTCAAAAACACCGAAACAAAGAGTAATCGCATTCGGTGCACAACTTTCACCTGATTTTCTTGTTCCGTCAAATTTTGATTGGAGCAACAGAAAAACTTCCGCAATGGAGGTTGCACAACTGAAAATGGCGAGCAGTAATTACACTCCGTCACAGCTTAGAGATGTACAGGACAGATATGCCGAGGACCAAGAGGAATGGGAAGACGCAGAGGGCGGAAGTTTGAATTTGTATATCCATGATATACTTTTCGGCGGCGGATTTATCGGATTTAATACGTCTGTCGAAGTAGAAGTTCCGTCATATGCGGACGGACTTCCGAGCGTTGAGGGTACTCTTGATTTAAAGGTTATGAACAACGAATACACTATCGGCGTTCAAGGCAGTGCCGATATGATGGCATTTGAAATGGAGGCGGAAATTCGTCTTAGAAGTAACAACGGAATACCTATTCCGGATAAATTATATTTCTATGCAGGCGGATTTACACCGGGCATAAATGTTGACGGAATGGGCGTATTTTGGATTAAAGGTGCAGGCGGCGGTATAGATAATCTGTTTGAAACGATTTATCCGTCCTCTTCCGTACCGCCAATAACGCTTCTGCTAAGCGGACAATTCGCTTTGTTTGATGTTCTTTCCGCAAGAGGTGATGTAAGTATCAGTCCGAGAGATTTGAGTATTGCACTGTCGGACGTAAATGTTGCGGGAATTACACTTATAGACTATGCGGGAATTGAATGTGCATGGTATCCCGAACTTAGATTTGCAGCGGGAGTGTCTATCGGTATATTCGACGTTATTTCGGGTGACGGACATTTAATTGTGGAAAAAGATAAGGTTAAGGATAAGTATTTCTGGGAAGGCTATGCCACAGCAATGGTAAGTATTCCTAAAAAAATACCGATTTTCGGCGGTATAGAAATAGGCTCTGCAGATTTGGGTGTCAATGCAGAAAAAATATGGGGTGCTTTACACGTTTTGAAAATTGACGCAGGTGTAACATATTATTGGGGCGGCGATGTAGATTTCGCTTTCGGTAAATATGACGCACCGGAACCGACTATTGAGTTGAGTGCGGAGGGTATTCCTGTTTATTATGATGAAAAAACAGACCGTACCTTGTATATGAAACTCAATAACAGTATTCGTACATTGGCGTCAACAGATGATATATCATTGTTCGGCTCAAACGGTGCGACGGTATCATCGCTTGCGGGTAAAACGGTACATTCGGTTAATTTCGGCAAGTATAACAACGAAAACGGAATACTTACAATTTCGTATGACGCACCGAGTCAGCTTATTGCGGAAACATATGCAAAGAATATTGAAATGGAAAATTATCCGATAGTATGGTCAGACAGTTCAAAAACGGCAGACGATACAGCCAACGCAAATGCAAACGCAATGTTGAATTGGAATGAGGATACAAAGAAAGCAACCGTTACAATAACGGTTACAGATGAAAATTACTTTAATAAAGCATTGCAATTAAAAACAGGTATTGCGTCAAGCGTAACTATATACGCACTTTCAAAGTTGCCGACAATCGACAATGCGGTATTGAACAATAATACGGTAACGTGGTCGGGCGAAGATTTGGATAAATTCAACAGTCTTACAATTTATGCAGAGGACAGCAATAACGAAGTTTATCCGTTGTACAAAACAGAAAATGTTAATGACATAAAGAGTAAGAGTGCAAATATAACAATGCCTGAAAATATGCCGAGCGGTGAATATACGGTAAAAGTTGTTGCGACAACGACAGACGAAAGTGCTAACCCTGTTGTGACAACCGATAAAAAGCTTAATTATACAAATCCGTCACAGCCGTCCGCACCAACATTTAATGTGTCATTGGGCGGTGATTACAGTATTGATTTGACAGGTATAAATCAAGATAATTATGACGGCTATAAGGTAAGTATATATGAAGTTCAAGACGGTAAAAATGTACCGACTGTATTTGACAATATGACTGTAAGCGGAAGTGATGTGATTACGGTCGGCGGTCAGTATACAAAGACGGTTACGGTGGATAAGAACGGAAATATCGTGAATGAAAACGACCTTACGGAAGATGAGAAAAAGGATATAAAAACGCAGACCGAACAAGTCGGACTTGTAAGCGGTAAGCAGTATGTGGTAGGATTAAAGGGTTATAAAAATACATCTTCAGGCGGTCAGATTGTTTCCACTGAAACACTGTCGTCACCTGTGACGATGGTTGAGCCTAAAAAAGCCGATGTAACACTTAAAGCACAAAATGCGGTAAGTATTGATGGTACAGATACGGTTAAAAGCAGTAATGCGGTTATAGACCTTGTATCGGATATGAATGTTTCCGGCGAATGGTCGTTGGACAGCGGTGAAATGAGCGGTACTGTTTCGGAAAAAACTATGTCGCAGAGTATAAATCTTGACGGATTAGAGGACGGTACGCATATAATAACCTTCAAGGGCGAAAACGATTCAAAAGACGGTACATTGTCGGAGTATATGTTTACTGTCGATACACTTCCTCCGAGATTGCAAATAAGCAGTCCGAATAACGGCGGATTTTTCGAGGACACTGTTACGGTTAAGGGTATCAGCGACAGTGGTGCGAAAGTGTATATCGGTGCGGAAAATCAAGAAATACAGGAAGTGACTGTCGGAGATGACGGCAGTTTTGAAAAGACTGTTACACTTGATAATTCTATGGCATATCAAAATATAGTTGTGTATGCGGCAGACGAAATCGGCAACGAAACAGTACCTGTAACATTACAGCTTACGAACAAAGCACTTGGCAATGACGACAGTGTACTTCAAATGTACATTGACGGAAAAGAGTGCAGTGACAGTACAATTAAAGCCGGCACAAGCGGTCAGCTTTCGCTAAAGGTGAAAACCGATAACAGAATTATTGAAATCAATGACGACAGTGCGGCGGCAAACAGAATTGAATGGAACGTTTCGGCAATAGAAGGTGCGGCGAATGTTGATGAAAACGGCTACATTACAACTGATGAAAAAATAAACGGCGTAGTAAGTGCGACTGTTGATAATCAGAATGTTTATACCGTTTTGGGCGGCAAGGGCAGCACTGATATTCCAAGTGAAAAGATTAAAGTGAATGCGTCGGCAGGTACGGCAAGAAAGACGCATATTACGATTAATCTTGATACAGCGATTGAGGGAATGACGGCAGATAATTTTGTTGTGCTGAACGGTGATAAGAATGTGGAACTTACAGAGGTTAAGGCAAGCAGTGATAATAAGACATATACGTTGTACGGCACGTTTGATACGTCTGTGACATATACCGTTACGGTTAATTTGACGGGTACAACGGTTGAAAACACTCACATTATCGCAAGCAGTCCGCTTATGATTAAACCAAGTTCGGGCGGTGGCGGAGGAGGAAACTCCGGCAATGTAACATATAAAATTACAGTTGTTCAGTCCGAAAACGGTAAAATCAGTCCGGACACCGTAACCGTAAATAAAAATGAAAGCAAGACATTTACGATAACGGCTGATGAGGGTTACGAAATTGAGGACGTAATCGTAAACGGCGAAAGCGTCGGTAAGGTGAGCGAATATACGTTTGAAAAGGTGAATGCAAAAGCTGAAATCACTGCAAAGTTCAAAAAGATTGATGCTGTGCCTAATCCGTCAGATAAGCCTGAACCGACTGATTGGAATAATCCGTTTGTTGACGTAAATAACAACGATTGGTTCTATAATTCAGTTAAGTACGCTTATGAAAACGGTTTGATGTATGGTGTGAGCGATACGGAATTTGCACCTGACGGTGACGTTACAAGGGCTATGTTTGTAACTGTTCTGTACAGAACAGATGGTGAACCGTATGCGGAAAATTCAAGCTTTGTTGATGTGGCAAGTGACAGTTATTACGCAAATGCAGTGGCATGGGCGGAAGAAAATAAAATTGTCAGCGGTGTGAGTGATACAGAGTTTGCACCTGATATGAGTATAACCCGTGAACAAATGGCGGCGATTGTTTATCGTTATGCGGAATACAAAAATTGTGATATAACGGTAAATGAAACGGCAAATTATGTTGACAGTGACAGTATTTCAGATTATGCAAGGAATGCGGTTGATTGGCTGTCAGAGCAAGAAATAATGTCGGGTAATACCGACGGTACTTTCGCTCCGCAGGCGAATTCCACAAGAGCACAAACAGCGGCAGTGTTTATGCGTATTAATGAAAAATTGAAGTAATCAAAATGGCGGTTTAAAACCGCCATTTTGTATTTTTTTAGTAAAATAAACGTAATTTTACATTGCGTTAGGTATAGTGTAGAATAAAAGCAGGCTGAAAAGCCTTGATATATGGAGAGCGGTGGCGGCTCTGTTTCGGAAAGGAAATATTATGAGTGAAACCACAATACAACTTGTATTGATTTTGCTTATTGTATGGATATTAAAGAAATAACCGCCCTACGGGAATAGGACGGTTATTGGGTAGAAAATCAATTTCTACAAAAATTTAACCAAATATTAAAGCAGAAACAAAAGCTGTTTACCGCTCTTCTCTATATCTAAAGTATAACACAGCATAAAAATTATGTCAAGCACGTTTTAGACGTGCTTTTTGTAAAAAATCAACGTTTAAGTGGTTTACTAAACAGAGATTAGGACAGCTACGATAGAATAAAAAGGGTGATTTGTTATGAAAAAGTTATTTGTGTGAAGAATTGATGTGTTGTGGCAATTAACGATAGATGTATAAAGCAAAGCAGGACAATGCAAAATGCTTATGAAATGGGAAAAAGCCCATAACAAAAAAATATCCGAACAAAAGTTCGGATATTGCAACTTGTGGTACGCGATCAGGGGTTCGAACCCTGGACACCCTGATTAAGAGTCAGGTGCTCTACCAACTGA
>ERZ773118.440-NODE-440-length-47549-cov-23.0081_pt1 | contig 47549 bp, 46 predicted proteins | sample MGYA00580562_ERZ773118 | MGnify/ENA primary metagenome ERZ773118 (study PRJEB29015, sample SAMEA2737878) | human gut metagenome | biome: human gut; feature: human-associated habitat; material: faeces | place: China | collected 2012 ... | reverse complement strand
GCACACCCATTTAAGTGGACATATGCCGGGATACCATTAGTAATTTAATCACTGACATTTAAGCAATGCTGTACTAGAACATATCATTGAAAAGTACAACAAGATTTATCGTGTCCAGATGCCGAAAGTAACCCCTCATGTATGCAGACATACCTTTTGCTCCAATATGGCAAAGTCGGGAATGAATCCCAAGACCTTACAGTATATCATGGGTCATGCAGACATTAGCGTAACCTTGAACACCTACACCCATGTGAATTTTGATGATGCCAAGGAGGAACTGAATCGAGTAGCGAATGGCTGAAAAAGCCCGTTGGTAAAGCTGCTTATTTTACCAACGTATTTACCAATTTTGCAGGGACAAATATGAGAAAGTATGGGACGATTTGAGAAAATACTCTGGAAACAGAGAATTTCGGAACAGCCCCAAAACCCTGTAAAATCAAGCATTTGAGAAGAAATACAGGACTTATAAGGAGTTACAGAAAAATGATAAAAGTATTATTTGTCTGCCACGGCAGTACACTATCAAAACCCGGAAACTCCTGATTTTCAAGGACTTTTTGGGATTGCTTCGAGCAATTTACTACCCATTTACTACTTTTGAAAACCAAAAAAACTGACAACTGCCTCCGCGCGATAGCAAATGAAAACATTTAACTATATTGTATGGCAGAAAGGACGTTGCACCAGCAGCGTCCTTTCATATTACCAATTGTGTTTGTAAATATTTTCATCAACCTGTAAAATCGCAGCGACTTTTCGCGAATTATGTGTTAAAATTAAACAAAACGTGAAGGTTGGTGATTTGCTTGCAGGATAATAGACGCAAATTCTCTGATAATGAAAAGCAGGTACTATTTGATGAAGTTCATGGACGGTGTCCTATCTGCGGCAAGCGTCTGACCCATAGTAAAAACGGACATATTTATCGTACCTTTGAAGTTGCTCATATATATCCGGCTAATCCGAAACCAGAAGAAGAAAAACTATTGGCTGCGGAGGAACGGTTGAGCGACGATGTAAACAGTTTAAAAAATGTGGTTGCGGTATGCAGAATATGTCACAAAAAGTTTGATACGCCTAGAACTATTGATGAATACCGCACATGGGTTAGGATGAAGAAAAAGCTGCTTCAAGAAAACGAGATTAAAGATAACTATGCTCTTTTTAATATTGAAGATGATATTGCGGTTGTGATGAAAACTTTGAACTCTGTTGCAATCGAAGAAGCTATGGTTCCTCTTAGCCTCACTTCATTGAAAGTAGATGAAAAAGCAAATGATACGTTACCTTACGTTTTGAAGCGTACAATCAAAAATAATGTGGTTGATTATTTTGATTTTATCAGGAAGGGATTTGCAGACATTGATAAGGTTACGCCATATAAATTTAGTACAATAGCTGCACAAATTAGAAGCTTTTATTGTAAATGTATGCAAATCAATAACAATCAGGAAGTAATTTATTATTCTCTAGTTGATTGGCTCGATGAAAAAACAAATCATTACTCAAAGGTAGCTTGTGAGATTTTAATTGCTTTTTTTATTCAGGATTGCGAGGTGTTTTCGTGATATTTCCAGATAAACTAGTTACCTTTCAAGAAAGTGTAATTGCAAAGAGTGTTTATATTCTCAAGGCGCTAACAGGGCGAGATTTAATGGCTTCGGACTTATTCATTGAAACAAAAGAATATTTTGAGGATATTTCCGAATTTCTTCTTGCATTAGATACCCTATATCTACTTGGCAAGATAGACTTTAACGATGAATCGCAGGTGATAGAATATGTTAAAGAGAATTAGATGTGATAAATTCAGAGAAAAGGAAATTATTTTTCATCCGGGATTAAATGCGGTCATTGGGGATGAAATTGCTTCTAATTCTATTGGAAAATCTACATTGCTCATGATAATCGACTTCGTGTTTGGGGGATCTGAATACATTAAAACAAATAGCGATGCGATTGAGCAACTTGGCCCTCATGAATTTTTGTTTGAGTTTGATTTTGAAGATGAAAAGTTATATTTCAGTCGTAGTACAAGCTCGTACCTTTTTGTGAATAGATGCGATCACGCTTTTCAAGTACAGTCTCAAATTAAATTGGATGAATACACCAAGTTATTGCAAAAGAAGTATCAGTGTGAACTTGATAGTTTAGGTTTTAGATCGGTGGTAGGCCGATACTTTCGTATATATGGCAAAGAAAATTTGAACGAACATAAGCCTATTCAGTATTTTGAAAAAGAAAGCAGCAGTAAATCTATATTGGCCCTTGTGAAGCTATTTGATAAATATAGTTCCCTCAAGGCATATGAGGATCAAATTGCTACATTAGGTGAAGAAAAGAAGATTCTTGCCAATGCTGCAAAAAGAGAATTGATACCAAATGTTAGCAAAGTGGCGTTTAGCCGAAATTCTGAAAAAATAATTGAACTGTCACAGCAGCTTGAGGCAGTCAAAAAAGATATTGTTTCTGCCTCTACTGATATAACTGCTTTGATATCAGAAGAAATCTTGCAGCTTCGGAAAGAAAAGAGTGCTTTGACAGTCAGAAGGAATATTCTTTCTTCTCGTTTACAACGTATTCAAACCAATCTGCAAAACAAAGGTGCAAATCTTAGTATGGAGTTAGAACAATTTGCACTTTATTTCCCTGATTTCAATATGGAGCAGGCAAGAAATGTAGATGCGTTCCATGAAAAGCTTACTCATATTCTTAAATCCGAACTACAAAGTGCTGATAAGGAGTTACGTGCTCAAATCTCTGAACTTGATGCCCAAATAAGCCAAATAGAGGCTAAGATTACGGATAAATTGAATATTCGAGATGCACCCAAATTCGCAGTTGAAAAGGTTGTTGATTTGGCCGCGCAGATCAAGCAATTATCCGACGAGAACGGGTATTTTACTAAAGCCCAAAGTATTGATGAAAGTTTGAAAGCAGCAACAAGTGATCTGGCTGCTCTGAAAGAACTTGCATTAGATGATATTTGTAACCAAGTAAATACAAAAATGTATGAACTGAATAAGAAAATTTACGGGGATTCCCGTAGGGCACCAACCTTGAACATCCATGGAGACAGGTATTCTTTCAGTACATATGGAGACACCGGAACAGGAACTGCATTTGCAAATCTTATTACATTTGATTTGGCGTTACTTGATTTGACCTGCTTGCCAGCAGTAGCCCATGATTTGCCGCTATTAAAAAATATAGAAAATCCTGCGATGGAAAAAATTATACTTCTTTATGCAGCTAGCAAAAAACAAATTTTTATTGCAATTGATAAGATTCATTCTTATGACAAGGTCGCATCGTCTGTTGTTGAAACACATGGAGTCATTCAATTGTCGAAAGATAAAACTCTTTTTATAAAGAATTGGAAAAATGCCACCACATAATTTCATAGGTAAATAATTATATCAAATAGAAACGGGTGTTGTCACACAAGGCAGCACCCTTTTCTGTTATCCAGCTTTGCCGCAGATTTTGAAAAAAGTCTGCGGCTTTTTTCATGCCCAAATTCAGAAAGGAGGCGACGCTATGTACTTTACTTCCGGCCAAGACCGGGCCTTTGAACGGCTGATGCAGGAAAATCCCGGTTTCGATCACTACGACAGCGGCGGGGCGAACGCGCCGGAGGATTGCGGCAGTTGCCGCTTCTATCGCCCGGATTGGAAATATCAATTCTGCGTGTATGCAGAGTGTCCCTATCAGCCGGGTAAGCTGACCGCCCTTGCTGCGGTCAAATTCACAGTGAAAGGAGCTGACGACGATATGGCAGTATTCCGCGTGGAGAAGAACAAAGACTATACGGTAATGTCCAACCACCACCTGCGGAACAAAGCCCTGTCCCTGAAAGCCAAGGGCCTGCTGTCACAAATGCTGTCTTTACCGGAGGATTGGGATTACACCCTAAAGGGCCTGTCCCTTATCAACCGGGAAAGCATTGACGCCATCAGGACGGCGGTGTGGGAGCTGGAACGGGTCGGATATATCAGACGGGAACAGGGCCGCGACGCAAAGGGCAAAATGGCCGATATGGTCTATACCATTTACGAGCAGCCGATGTTGGATAAGCCGGTATTGGAAAATCCAACATCGGATAACCCGACATCGGAAAATCCGGCGTCGGAAAATCCAACGCAATTAAATAAAGAGATACAAAGAACTAACTTACCAAGAAAAGAAAAATTAAATACAGATGGACAAAATACCGATTCCATTCCTTTCCCATCCCTGACCCATGCCCCTGTGGAGAACGAAGCGGCGGCTGCACCGCCGGAACGGAAAGGAACAGGAAAGGATGCGGCAGTACAGATTTATCGGGAAATCCTTTTGGAGAATATCGAGTATGACTATCTCATTCAGGACAGTTCCATTGACCGGGAGCAGCTTGACGAGATCGTTGATCTGATGCTGGAAACCGTCTGTACCTCCCGCAAGACCATCCGTATTGCCGGGGATGATTACCCCGCCGAGCTGGTGAAGTCCAAGTTTATGAAGCTGAACAGTGAACATATCCGCTTTGTCTTTGACTGCCTGCGGGAGAACACCACGAAAGTCCGCAACATCAAGCAGTATTTACGGGCTATGCTGTTCAATGCCCCCAGCACCATTAGTAACTACTACACGTCTCTTGTGGCGCACGATATGGCGCAGCCGGATTGGGGCAAACCAAAATCCGGCCTGCCGGACTATTCCTGTTCGCCGGATGAAAGCCTGTGAGGAAAAGGAGGCGCTTTGAACCGTTGTTACCTGCGGCGTCTGGTGGTTCCACCTTAGACGCCATTTTTGACTTTTTGACAAGGAGGGATGCTTATTGCAGGAAGAAGTCGATCAGAAAACCATTGCCCTGTCCATGAAAACGGGCAAGCTCACGGCCCAAGTGCTGCAAGCGGCGCTGAAAAAGTATTTGCAGCACCGGGCCAAAGGCAAGACCACGCTGCACCACGGCCAGCAGAGCCTAAAGCAGCTCAAAAAGCATGGGGCGGCCCTCTCCAACATTGAGATCACCGAGGCCAACATTGGCGCATTCAAGCCCAGTGCCAAGAAATACGGCGTGGATTTCGCCTTGCGAAAGGATAAGACCACCCAGCCGCCCCACTACGTCGTGATCTTCAAATCCAAGGATGCGGACAATCTGGAACAGGCGTTCAGGGAGTTTACGGCAAAGACACTCTCCAAGGAGCAGCGGCCCTCCATCCGCAAGGTGCTGTCTGCCATGAAGCAAAAGACAGCGGAGCAGACCAAGCAGCGGGCCAAGGAGAAAATCAGGGAAAGGGGGCTGGAACGATGAAGCCTGATGTGAAAAAGCTGGTGATCCTCAATCTCCCGTATCTGATTTTTGTGTACCTGTTCGGAAAATGCGGGCAGGCGTACCGGCTGGCCGCCGGTGCCGACCTGTCGGGAAAGCTCCTGCATCTTGCGGACGGTTTTACGGCGGCCTTTGCAAATCCCCTCCCCAGCCTGCATCTGTTTGATTTCTGCGTCGGCATCGCCGGTGCTTTGATCGTGCGGCTGGTGGTGTACTGCAAGGGCAAGAACGCCAAGAAGTACCGTAAAGGTGTGGAGTACGGCAGCGCCCGTTGGGGTACGGCCAAGGATATTGCGCCCTACATTGACCCCAAGTTTGAAAACAATATCCTGCTGACCCAAACGGAACGGCTGACTATGACCGGGAGGCCCAAAGACCCCAAAACAGCGCGGAACAAAAACGTGCTGGTGATCGGCGGCAGCGGTTCAGGTAAGACCCGCTTTTTCGTGAAGCCCAACCTGATGCAATGCTTTCCGACCACGGACTACCCGACCTCATTCGTCGTCACTGACCCCAAAGGCACCCTTGTTCTCGAAACGGGAAAGATGTTTCAGCAGGCGGGCTACCGCATAAAAATTCTGAACACCATCAACTTTTCCAAATCCATGAAATACAATCCGTTCGTCTACATCCACTCGGAAAAGGACGTGCTAAAGCTGGTAAATACCCTGATTGCCAACACCAAGGGAGAGGGTGAAAAATCAGCAGAGGATTTTTGGGTCAAGTCGGAACGGTTGTTTTACACGGCCCTGATCGGCTACATCTGGTACGAGGCTCCGGCAGAGGAAATGAACTTCACAACACTGATGGAAATGATAAATGCCAGTGAAGCCCGCGAGGACGACCCGGAGTTTCAAAGCCCCGTAGACCTGATGTTTGAACGATTGGAGCAGAAATACCCCGACCATTTTGCTGTGCGGCAGTATAAGAAATTTCTGCTTTCCGCTGGCAAAACCCGTTCCTCTATCCTGATAAGCTGCGGCGCACGTTTGGCCCCCTTTGACATCCGGGAAGTACGCGAGCTGATGGAGGACGACGAAATGGAGCTGGACACCATCGGGGACGAAAAGACGGTGCTGTTTCTCATTATGAGCGACACGGACACCACTTTCAATTTCATTCTGGCTATGCTCCAAAGCCAGCTTATCAACTTACTTTGTGACCGGGCCGATGATAAGTACGGCGGACGGCTGCCTGTCCATGTGCGGCTGATCTTAGACGAGTTTGCCAACATCGGTCAGATACCAAACTTTGATAAATTGATCGCCACCATCCGAAGCCGGGAAATCTCGGCTTCTATCATTTTGCAGAGCCAGTCGCAGTTAAAGGCCATCTACAAGGACGCTGCCGAAATCATATCGGACAACTGCGATTCTGTGCTTTTCCTGAGTGGGCGCGGCAAAAATGCCAAGGAAATCTCCGACGCGCTGGGCAAGGAAACCATTGACAGTTTCAACACCAGCGAGAACCGGGGTAGCCAGACATCCCACGGACTGAACTACCAAAAGTTAGGAAAGGAGCTGATGAGCCAAGACGAAATCGCTGTGATGGACGGCGGCAAGTGCATCTTGCAGTTACGGGGTGTGCGTCCGTTTTTGTCGGAGAAATTCGATATTACCAAGCACCCCCGCTACAAGTATCTTGCTGACGCCGACAAGAAAAACGCCTTTGATGTGGACAGGTTTTTGACTGCTACGCGCCGGAAACGGCAGCAAGTGGTGACGCAGGACGAGATTTTCGACCTGTACGAAATTGACCTGTCGGACGAGGACGCCGCCGCTGAATAAGCAGCGGCTATTTTCATACCCAAAATCCAAATCAAACAATTTTGTGAGCCGCAAAACGCGGCAGAAAGTGAGGACATTTATGGAATTTTTCAACAGCGCAGTGAACACTTTGCAGACGATCGTGATCGGACTGGGCGGCGGCCTGTGCGTCTGGGGCGGCGTCAATCTTCTGGAGGGCTACGGCCAGGACAACCCCGGCGCTAAGAGCCAGGGCGTAAAGCAGCTTGTCGCTGGCGGCGGTGTGGCCCTGATCGGCGTGACCCTGATTCCCCTGCTGTCCGGCCTGCTGGGATAAGCCCGGCTTTTGTCCGTAACCATCCACACTAATCCCCTCCGCGCTCTTCCGGCCTGACCGGGAGGGCGTGGGAAAGGAGGTGTTTACCCGTGATTAGTGAAATCATTGAAGAATGGATAAAAGGTATTCTGATCGACGGCATCACGGGCAACCTGTCCGGGCTGTTTGACAATGTAAATGCCAAAGTCGGAGAAATCGCCGCCGATGTAGGGGCCACCCCGCAGGCGTGGAACAGCGGCATTTTTAATATGCTGCAAAACCTGTCCGAAACGGTAGTGCTGCCCATTGCGGCGGCCATCCTTGCCTGTGTCATGTGCATGGAGCTGATACAGATGATAACCGAGAAAAACAATATGCACGACTTTGACAGTTCCATGTTCTTCCGCTGGATTTTCAAGTCTGCGTTTGCCATTCTAATTGTCAGCAACACATGGAACATCGTCATGGGCATCTTTGACGCCACCCAGAGCGTCGTCAACCAAAGCGCCGGTGTGATTATCGGGGAAACGTCCGTGGATTTTAACAGCCTGATACCTGACCTTGAAAGCCAGTTGGAGGCTATGAGCGTGGGCGGGCTTTTGGGCCTGTGGTTCCAGACCCTTGTGGTGGGCCTTACCATGAACATTCTCGCCATCTGTATTTTCCTTGTGACCTACGGGCGCATGATTGAAATTTACGTCGTGACCTCGTTAGGGCCTATCCCCCTTGCCACCATGGGAAACAGCGAGTGGCGCGGCATGGGCCAGAACTACTTGAAATCCCTGCTGGCGCTGGGCTTCCAAGCCTTTTTAATCATGGTTGTTGTCGGTATCTATGCGGTGCTGATACAGAACATTGCTTCCGCTTCTGACATATCCGGCGCAATCTGGGGCTGCATGGGCTATACGGTGCTTCTGTGCTTCTGCCTGTTCAAGACCGGCAGCATCAGTAAATCCGTATTCTCGGCGCATTAAAAATCAACTACACACAGGAGGAAATCATTTATTTCAACATACAACATCATTTACGCCGATCCGCCGTGGCGGTATGAGTGCAAAAACAAATCGGGTGCAGCGGAAAATCACTATCCCACCATGAGCATAGACGAGCTGTGCGCCCTGCCGGTGGAAACACTGGCTGCCAAGGACTGTCTGCTGTTTTTATGGGCCACATTTCCCATGCTGCCGGAGGCGTTGCAGCTTATCCGGGCATGGGGCTTTACGTTCAAGACGGTGGCCTTTGTCTGGCTGAAACAGAACCGCAAAAGCCCTACATGGTTTTACGGGCTGGGTTACTGGACAAGGGGGAACGCGGAAATCTGCCTGCTGGCAAAGCGCGGCAAACCGAAACGTCATTCTGCCGCTGTCCATCAGTTCATTATCAGCCCGATTGAACAGCACAGCAAAAAGCCGGATGTGACCCGTGACAAGATCGTGGAGCTGGCGGGCGACTTGCCTCGCGTGGAGCTGTTTGCCAGACAGAAATGCCCCGGCTGGGATGCGTGGGGCAACGAAGTGGAATGTGATCTTACCCTGAACCCGTCGTGAAAGGAGGTGCCAGATGGCTTATGTAACTGTCCCCAAGGACTTAACCCATGTGAAATCCAAGGTTGTGTTTGGCCTAACCAAACGGCAACTGATCTGTTTTGGCGGTGCGCTGCTGGTAGGCGTCCCGTTATACTTTCTCACCCGTGACTATCTCTCCACCAGTGCGGCGGCCCTGCTCATGGTATTTATCATGCTGCCGGGCTTTTTGCTTGCCATGTATGAGTGTCACGGCCAGCCCCTTGAAGTGGTGGTAATGCAGATGATTCAGTGCTGCTTCCTCCGCCCCAAGGAGCGCCCCTACCAGACCAACAACGCCTATGCCGCACTTATGCGGCAGCATCAAATGGAACAGGAGGTAAAGGCCATTGTCCAAAAAAGAAATTCCAAGAGAACCAGAAAAAACAAAGCTGACCCGCGCCCAGCGAAAAGAAATTGACGCGGTAATCCGCAAGTACAAGGGCGACGGCAAGCCCCATACGGCGCAGGCCACCATCCCCTATGAGGCCATGTACCCGGACGGAGTGTGCCGCCTGACGAAAAACACCTTTTCCAAGTGCATTGCCTTTGAGGACATCAGCTATCAGCTCGCTCAGCCGGACACCAAGACGGCCATCTTTGAACACCTGTGCGACCTCTACAACTATGTGGACGCCTCTATCCACGTCCAGCTTTCGTTCCTGAACCGCAGGGTTGACCCGGTGCAGTACGCCAAGAGCTTTGAAATCGCGCCGCAGGGGGATGACTTCGACGACATCCGGGCCGAGTACACCGGCATCCTCCAAAAGCAGCTTGCAAACGGCAACAACGGCATTGTCAAGACCAAGTACCTGACGTTCACCATTGAGGCCGACAGCCCGAAATCTGCCAGAGCCAGACTGAACCGCATCGGCCTTGACCTCTTAGGTTACTTCAAGACGATGGGAGCTGTGGCCCATGTGATGAACGGCAAAGAACGGCTTGCGGTGCTGCATGGCGTGTTCCACCCGGACGGGGAGCTGTTCAATTTTGACTGGAAGTGGATGACCGCCTCCGGCCTTTCCACCAAGGACTTTATCGCTCCATCCTCCCTGTGCTTCGGCACTGCAAAGACCTTTGGCATGGGCGGCAAATACGGCGCGGTGAGCTTCCTGCAAATCCTCGCCCCGGAGCTTTCGGATGAAATGCTGGCCGATTTTCTCAATACAGACAGCAGTATTTTAGTGAACCTCCATGTGCAGGCCATCGACCAGACCGAGGCCATTAAGACCATCAAGCGCAAGATCACCGACCTTGACGCCATGAAGATACAGGAGCAGAAAAAGGCCGTCCGCAGCGGCTATGATATGGACATACTTCCCTCCGACCTTGCCACCTACGGGGAGGACGCCAAGAAGCTGCTGACCAAGCTGCAAACCAGAAATGAGCGCCTTTTCATGCTGACATTCCTTGTGCTGAACGTGGCCGACACCAAACAGAAGTTGAGCAACGATGTGTTTCAGGCCGCCGGTGTGGCGCAGAAATACAACTGTTCCCTTGTCCGTCTGGACTACCAGCAGGAACAGGGCCTTGTGAGCAGCCTGCCGCTGGGCGTCAACCAGATCAAAATCCAGCGGGGCCTTACCACTTCCAGCGTGGCCGTGTTCGTCCCCTTTGTGACGCAGGAGCTTTTTCAGGGCGGCGCAGCCATGTATTACGGCATCAACGCCAAGTCCCACAACATGATTATGCTGGACAGAAAACAGGCCCGGTGTCCCAACGGCCTGAAATTAGGCACCCCCGGCAGCGGCAAATCCATGAGCTGTAAATCCGAGATCGTCAGTGTGTTCTTAACGACGCCTGACGATATTTTTATTTCCGACCCGGAGGCTGAATACTATCCGCTGGTGAAGCGGCTCCACGGACAGGTGATCCGGCTGTCGCCCACCAGCCGGGACTATGTGAACCCGCTGGACATCAACCTGAACTATTCCGAGGACGATAACCCGCTGGCCCTGAAATCCGACTTTGTGCTGTCGTTCTGTGAGTTGGTCATGGGCGGCAAGAACGGGCTGGAACCCATTGAAAAGACGGTCATTGACCGGGCCGTGCGGGTGATCTACCGGCCCTATCTGGCAGATCCCCGCCCGGAAAATATGCCGATTCTGTCCGACTTCCACAAAGCGTTGTTAGATCAGCACATCCCGGAGGCTGACCGTGTGGCGCAGGCTCTTGACCTGTATGTGTCCGGCTCCCTGAACGTCTTTAACCACCGTACCAACGTGGACATCGGCAACCGGCTTGTGGCCTTTGACATCAAGGAGCTGGGCAAGCAGCTCAAAAAGCTGGGAATGCTCATTGTCCAAGACCAGATTTGGGGCCGCGTCACCGCCAACCGCAGCCAGGGCAAGGCCACATGGTACTTTGCCGACGAGTTCCACTTGCTTCTGAAAGAGGAACAGACGGCAGCCTATTCCGCTGAAATCTGGAAACGGTTCAGGAAATGGGGCGGAATCCCCACCGGCGCGACGCAGAACGTGAAAGATCTGCTTTCCTCCCCGGAGATTGAAAACATTCTGGAAAACAGCGATTTTATCACGCTGCTCAATCAGGCATCCGGGGATAGAAAAATCCTTGCGGAACGGCTCAACCTGTCGGCAGACCAGCAGAAGTACATCGACAATTCCGAACCCGGCGAGGGCCTTTTGATCTTTGAAAATGTGGTGCTGCCCTTTACCAACCCGATCCCCCGCAACACCCAGCTCTACAAGATTATGACGACCCGGTTAAATGAGGTGGTAAGCCAATGACCCCAAAACACAGCAAAGGAGGTGACGGCCATTGAAAGAGCTGAAAGCAAAGCCCAAGGTGACACAGGCCATGACCCGCGATGGCCTGACGCTGGAAAATCAGGCCACCGGCGAGGTGGAGAACATTTCCAGCCGGGAGGCCGAACAGGACTATACCCCGGAGGCAGGCGGCACAGCGGAAAAGCTGCTGGAACGGGCCGACAATGCCTATGACCGGCACAAGGCCAAAAAGTCCGCAAAGCAGGCAGCGGCCACCGCTGCCGAGGGGGACGCCGCCCTGCACCGGCCATCTTCCCGGCTCCAACTGACCGAGGAAGAACGGGCCGACCCGGACTTGCAGCCCTATATCCGCAAAGCAGATAAGAAAGCTGACAAGCTGGATGCAGCCCGTGACGCCATCCCGAAAAAGCGTGTTGTCGTAAAAGAAACGGTCTATGACGAGGCCACCGGCAAGGCCAAGAGCGCCCTGCACTTTGAACAGCAGGACAAAGGGCCTCCCAAGTTAAAGCCCAATCCGGCAAGCCGGCCCGTTTCGGAGGCGCTGCTATTCGCCCACGGAAAAATCCACGAAGTTGAGCATGAAAACGTGGGGGTGGAGGGCGGCCATAAGGGAGAAGAACTTGCCGAGCGTCAGGCTGGCCGGGCCATCCGCAGCAGCATCCGGCACCACAAGCTGAAACCCTACCGGGCCGCAGAAAAAGCCGAGCGGCAGGCCCTTGCCGCAAACGCGGAGTATTTTTACCAGAAGTCCTTGCGGGATAACCCGGAGATCGCGCAGGCGGCCACCAATCCCGTTTCCCGGTTCTGGCAAAAGCAGCAGATCAAGCGCCAGTATGCCAAGGCCGCCCGGACAGCGGGCCAGACCGCAGGGACGGCGGCACAGGGCGCAGCTAGGACAGCCGCATCCTCCACCAAAGCGGCCAAGGCAGCCGCCGAGGAAAGCAAACGGGCCGCCTCTTTTGTGGCCCGTCACTGGAAAGGTTCACTGGCCGTTCTGGTGCTGGGGCTTTTGCTGCTGATGGTTTTGACCGGCCTGCAATCCTGCACCGCCATGTTTGGCAGCGCCGGAAGCGGCATTGCGGCGTCCTCCTACTTTTCCGAGGACAGCGATATGCTGGCCGCCGAGGATGCCTACGCAAAGATGGAAGCTGAGCTGCAAGCGTATCTGGACAACTACGAGGCTACCCATGACTATGACGAGTACCACTTTGACCTTGACAGCATCGAGCATGACCCCTATGTGCTGATCTCCATTCTGTCGGCAATCCATGACGGGCAATTTACTATTGGAGAGGTGCGAAACGATCTGCAAATGCTGTTCGACAAGCAATATATCCTAACGGAAACTGTTGTCAAAGAGGTGCGCTACCGCACGGAAACCCGGACAGGGACGCGGACGGTCACAGACCCGGACACCGGCGAAACCTCAACTGAGGAATACGAGTATGAAGTAGAAGTACCGTATGACTATTACATCTGCACTGTGACGCTGGAAAATTTCAACCTGTCCCATGTGCCGGTCTACATCATGGACGAGGAAACGCTAAGTGCCTATTCCCTGTATATGTCCACGCTGGGCAACCGTCCCGACCTGTTTTCCGGCAGCCAGTACCCCCACGCCTCCACCCTGAAAGAACCGACCTATTATGACGTTCCCCCGGAGGCCTTGGAGGATGAACAGTTTGCCGCCATGCTGAAAGAGGCCGAAAAGTATATCGGCTATCCCTATGTGTGGGGCGGCAGCTCCCCCAGCACCAGTTTTGATTGCAGCGGCTTTATCTCATGGGTCATCAATCATTCCGGCTGGAACGTGGGACGGCTGGGGGCGCAGGGACTATACAACATCTGTACCCCTGTTTCCAGTTCGCAGGCCAAGCCCGGCGACCTTGTGTTTTTTGTCGGCACTTATGACACCCCCGGCGTGTCCCACGTCGGCCTGTATGTGGGCAATTCGGTCATGCTGCACTGCGGCGACCCCATTTCCTACACAAATCTCAATTCAAACTATTGGCAATCCCATTTTTACAGTTTCGGGCGTCTGCCCTGACGCCAGAAAGGAGTTTTGACTATGGCAAGTAAACTTGACCGCATCGAAAAGGACATCCAGAAAACCAAGTCCAAGATCGCGGAGTACCAGAAGCAGCTTCGGGAGCTGGAAGCGCAGAAAACCGAACAGGAGAATTTGCAGATCATCCAGCTTGTGCGCGGGATGAACATGAAGCCGGAGGAATTTGCCGCATTTCTGCGTTCCGGCGCAATGCAGACCGCCCCTGCTGTCACAGCGTACCATGAACAGGAGGACAATGCCCATGAAGAATAAAACCAAACGAATTTCCCGGATTCTGCCCGCAATTCTGGCCGTGATGTTCTGCGTCACGGCCTTTCCTGTTACCGCTTTTGCAGGCGGCACCGACCCGGCCCCGGAGCCTTTGCCGGAAGCTGCCGCCGAAGCAACAGGCGGCGTGGAGCCTGACACAGACAATCACTCCAAAACTGAAACCGCATCCGCAGGCAAAACGGAGGATGATAAAAGCAAGAGCTTGACCGGCAAGGAGGCCGCCGACCTGCTTTCCTCTCTGTTCGGTTCCAAGGTAAACATCACCACTACGGACGACGGCATCCAGATCACTACCAGCGGCACGGAGGAAACCACACAGACCGGCACCGTGACTACAAACGGCGGAAAGCTGAATGTCCGTACCGGCGCGGGGCTTGATAAGACCGCGTTCACCCAACTTCCCAACGGAACGCAGGTGGAAGTGATCGGCGCAGACGGCGATTGGGTGAAAATTCTTCTGCCGGAGCGCATCGGTTATGTCCATTCCGACTATCTGACCGTCAGCGATACCATAACAGAAAGCACCGCCGAGGGCAGCTTCTCCCTCTCCCTTGATGAAGAAGAACTTGCCGCCCTGCTGGGGTTGTTCACTGGCAGCCAGACCGGCGGTAGCGCTGCCCTGACCCCGGACGGGAACCTGACGCTGATTGACGACATCGGCAGCACCACCCAAAGCGGCAAGCAGTTTATCACCGTGGAAACCAAGACTGGCAACATCTTTTACCTGATTATTGACCGGGATGACGAGGGAAAAGAAACCGTCCATTTCTTAAATCAGGTGGATGAAGCCGACCTGCTGGCGCTGATGGAGGACGGCCAGAAAGGAAGCACCGCTTCTGTCTGCACCTGTACCACCAAATGTAAGGCTGGGGCCGTCAATACGAATTGCCCGGTTTGTAAAAATAACATGAGTGAGTGTACCGGGCCGGAGCCGCAGGAAACCCAGCCGCAGGAAACCGAGGCCTCGCAGGAGGAACCGAAAAACAGCGGTTCCGGCGCTGGCGGCCTGATCGTGTTCTTTGTGGTAGCACTGGCTGGCGGTGGTGCAGCCCTGTATTACTTCAAGTTCAAAAAGCCCAGGGCAGGTACCAAGGGCAGCGACGATTTAGACGAATATGATTTTGGTGACGACGAGGATTTGGAGGATGAAGCGCTGGAAACCGAAACTGAACAGGAGGACGAGGAATGAGTTATCAGTTGGTAATTGCAGAAAAACCGAGTGTCGCCCGCAGTATTGCGGGCGTGATCGGGGCCACGGAGAAGCACGACGGGTATTTGCAGGGAAACGGCTATCTGGTGAGCTGGTGCATCGGGCATCTGGTGTCCTTTGCTGACGCTGGCCGGTATGACGAGCGTTTCAAGAAATGGCGCTATGAGGATTTGCCCATCCTCCCGAAAACGTGGCAGTATATTATCCCCGACGAGAAAAAGCAGCAGTTTAACATTTTGCGCTCCCTGATGGAGCACCCCGACGTGACCGGCCTTGTGTGCGCCACCGATGCCGGGCGCGAGGGTGAACTCATTTTCCGTTTTGTTTACCAGATGGCAGGCTGTGAAAAGCCGTTCAAGCGTCTTTGGATTTCCAGCATGGAGGACAGCGCCATTAAAGACGGCTTTGCCCACCTGAAACCGGGAACGGACTATGACCCGCTGTATCAATCGGCCCTGTGCCGGGCCAAGGCGGATTGGCTGGTGGGCATCAACGCCACCCGGCTTTTCTCCGTGCTGTACCACATGACCCTGACCGTGGGCCGCGTCCAGACCCCGACCCTGAATCTGCTGGTGGAGCGCGACGCCAAGATCACGAATTTCAAGAAAGAGAAATATCACATCGTCCATATCGGTGTAGATGGTGCGGACGCAGTAAGCAGCCGCTTTTCTGACGCTGGCGAAGCAAACACTGCCAAGGTGGCCTGTGCCGGAGCGCAGGCCGTTTGTGCTTCCGTGACGCGGGAGAAAAAAACGGAGCAGCCTCCCAAGCTCTATGACCTGACTACCTTGCAGCGGGAGGCCAACCGGCTCTTTGGATTTACCGCCAAACAGACCCTTGATTACGCACAAACACTGTACGAAAAGAAACTGCTGACCTATCCGAGAACGGACAGCCAATATCTCACCGATGATATGCTGCCTGTGGCCGAAAACCTTGTGTCCGGCCTTTGGGGGCTGGTGCCTTTCGCCAAGGGCCTGAACATTTCCCCGCAGTATGACCGCATCCTGAACAGCAAAAAGGTGTCCGACCACCACGCCATCATCCCCACCGTTGAATTTGTGAAGCAGGGCTTTGACGGACTGGCCGAGAGTGAACGAAAGTTGCTGTCCCTGATCTGCTGCAAGGTGCTGTGCGCCGTGGCCGGGCCTTATGTATATGAGGCTGTCACCGCCACATTCACCTGTGCTGGGAAAGAGTTTACCGCCAAGGGCAAGACCGTTCTTTCCCCCGGCTGGAAAGAGATTGACCGCCGTTTCCGTTCCTCCCTGAAAACCGATTCTGACGAGGACGCCGAGGCCGTGCGGGAGCTGCCGGAGCTGACCGAGGGCCAGACCTTTACGGACGTGGCTGCATCCGTCACGGAGCATTTCACCACGCCGCCCAAGCCCTACACCGAAGATACGCTGCTGTCTACTATGGAACGGGCTGGGGCCGAGGATATGCCGGAGGACGCCGAGCGCAAGGGATTAGGCACACCGGCCACCCGCGCCGCTATTTTGGAAAAGCTGGTGCAGATGGGCTTTGTCCAGAGAAAGGGCAAGCAGCTCATTCCCACCAAGGACGGCATCAATCTGGCCGTGGTACTGCCGGAGGCTTTGACCTCTCCCCAGCTTACCGCTGAATGGGAAAGCCGTCTGACCGAGATCGCCAAGGGGCAGGCTGACCCGGACGAGTTTATGGCAGGTATAGAGGCCATGACGCGGGAGCTGGTGAAAACCTATTCCTGCATCAGCGAAGATAAGCAGAAATTGTTTCAGGCCGAGCGCGTGGCAATCGGAACGTGTCCCCGCTGCGGTGCGGCCGTCTACGAGGGACGGAAAAACTACTACTGCGGAAACCGGGCCTGCCAGTTTGTCATGTGGAAGAATGACCGATTTTTTGAGGAACGCAGGAAAGCGTTCACCCCAAAGATCGCCGCCGCACTGCTCAAAGACGGAAAGGCCAAGGTAAAGGGCCTTTATTCCATGAAAACCGGAAAAACCTATGACGGGACGGTGCTTTTGGCTGATACCGGCGGGAGATATGTCAACTATCGGATTGCGAGAGAATCTATGCTATGATAGAATAAATGTGGCCAAACGCAAACCGTATAGGAGAGATACCAATGAAGTTTACAGATAGAAGCCCAGCTACATGGAAAGAATTGCAAGATGATGTTGCCTTATTTTTGAATCAATCTGGATACCATGCGATAAGTCCATGCACTATTGAAACTGTTCGGGGCAAGGTTGAGGTAGATGTATTTGTAGAATCACCTGATGAATTGGTAAAAAAGATTGTCTGTGAATGTAAATTTTGGAACTCTCCCGTTCCAAAAGAAAAAGTTCACGCATTTCGAACAGTCGTACAAGATTCGGGTGCTTCATTGGGACTTCTAATTTCACAAGCAGGTTTTCAGTCTGGCGCGATTGAGGCTGCAAATCTTTCGAATGTAAGATTAGTGACATGGAAAGAGTTTACAGACATAATTGCTGATAAGTGGATAATAACACGTTTAAAGCGAATCAAAAGAGCTTCTGTACCTCTATCTGAATATATCAATCCGCTTCACTTTCCTTTTGAGAAGCTAAAAGAAGAGGATAAGAGTAGATACCTACAGGCTTGTGATAAATATACTCCTTTGCGCTTCACCTGCTGGACAATCACAAAGAGCGATTTGGAAAATGATATGCATTTATCTGATCATTGGTATCAAATTTCTGATTATTCATCCATTGAAAGCTATTTAAATTTTCTTTTAAGCCAAATTGATTTAGCTCAAAAAGAATTTGACGAAATCCTAACAAATTCCAATATCGTAATTCCAAGCGAGAGATTTGAAAAACTGGATGGGTATACCTACATGTTTCTTGAGTAAAACTGTGTAAAAGTTATGGCAGCCAAATTTAATTTGGCTGCCATATTTTTATGAAAGGAGTAAGCGCGTGAACGAAGTATTTTCTATTCAGCTCCACAACCGCCAGCTCAACGAACAGGGCAAGGAGGGTGTCTGGCTGGATATGCCTACTACAACGGAACAACTACAAGCAGCCCTGCGGCAGATCGGCATTTCCGCCGACAATCCGCAGGACTTTTTTATCAACGGGTATTCCTACCCGGAGGGCCAGCGTCTTGCGCTGCCTTACGATATGGTGCTGGCCGCCGACGTGGACGAGCTGAATTTTCTTGCCGCCCGGCTGGGCCAGCTTGACGCCGCCGAGATCGCAGAGCTGAACGCCGCCCTACAAAATCCCAAGGGCGGCTTTGCGAGTATCGGCCAGATCATTGATTTTACCGAAAACGCGGACTACTATGTGCATCTGCCGGATGTGCATACCGCCGCCGCATTGGGCGATTACTACCTGAACCGTTCCGGCATGGTGGATATGCCGCAGGAATGGAAAGCCGGGATTGATACGGCGCAGTTTGGCCGCCACATTGCCCAGCAGGAACAGGGAGCTTTTACCGAGTATGGTTATATCGTGAAAAGCGGCGACGAGTGGCAGCGCGTCCATGAGGGCCAGCCAGTGCCAAAGGAATACCGGGTAATGGCCTTTCCCCAGCCGGAGGTTATGCGGGACGAGATCAAGACCCGGCAGGCAGCGGTATTGACTACCGAGGCCCCGCAGCCCCAGCCGGTTATCCCCATCGACTTAAACGGAAAGAACAATGCCGAGCGCATGAAAGAAATCACTGACCGTCTGGAAGCCGGAATACAGGCCCTTTTTGAAAGTGAACAGTACAAAGCCTATCTCACGGCGATGTCCAAGTTCCATAATTACAGCTTCAACAATACGCTGCTGATCGCCATGCAGAAGCCGGACGCCTCTCTGGTTGCCGGTTTTGGTAAGTGGCGGGACGACTTTGAACGCCATGTGAAGAAAGGCGAAAAAGGCATCAAGATACTGGCCCCGTCCCCCTACAAAGTGAAAAAGCAGATGGAGAAAATTGACCCGGCTACCCAAAAGCCGGTAATCGGCGCAGACGGCAAGCCCGTAACCGAGGAACGGGAAATTGAAATCCCGGCCTTTCGTGTCGTCACGGTCTTTGACGTGAGCCAGACCGAGGGCAAGGAAATCCCGGACATTGCCGTGTCCGAGCTGACCGGCAGCGTGGAACAATATCAGGATTTTTTCGCCGCGCTGGAAAAGGCATCGCCGGTGCCGATTGCCTTTGAGAACATCGAGGGCGGTGCACACGGCTACTACCATCTGGAAGAAAAGCGGATTGCCATTGACGAGGGCATGAGTGAACTGCAAACCCTGAAAACGGCTATCCATGAGATCGCCCATGCCAAGCTCCACACCATCGACAAGGATGCCCCAGCCACCGAGCAGGCTGACCGGCCAGACCGCCGCACCCGTGAGGTGCAGGCTGAAAGTGTGGCGTATGCCGTCTGCCAGCACTATGGGCTGGACACATCGGACTATTCCTTTGGCTATGTGGCCGGTTGGAGTTCCGGGCGGGAACTGTCCGAGCTGAAAGCCTCCCTTGAAACCATCCGAAAGGCGGCTAATGAGCTGATAACCGATATTGACGGCCATCTGGCCCAGCTTCAGCAGGAGCGCGAGGCAAAACAGGAAGCCAAACAGCCGCAGGAACAGGAAGCAGCTTACCGGCTGGAAAACGGCAATACCCTGTATGTGCAGACATCCGAAAACAGCTATGATTATACCCTGTATGGCCCGGATAACAAGGAGCTGGACGGAGGCCAGCTTGACAATCCTGATCTTTCCATGCTGGCGGCCCGTGATGAAATCCTTTCCGTTCTGGAACAGGAGGCCGCTGTAACGGAAACTCTCACCGGCGATAAGCTGAAAGCCTTTCAGGAGGCGGCGGAACAGGCCAACGCTATCCCTACACCGGCGCAGAAAACCGAAACACCACCCCTTGACCCGGCAGCGGAGCCGGTTGTTACGGTGCTTTGGAGTGAAAGCCCCCATCTGAAAGAGGGCCAGACCATGCCGCTGCATGAGGCCGACGCCCTGTTTGCCCGTCTGGACGCGGAGTTTCAGGAGCCGGGCTATGACAAGGCCAAGTTCCGCATTGACTTTACTTTCCGGGGACAGCCGGACAATTACGAGGGGCGGCAGGATTTTGGCGACGGGGACGGTTCCCTGATACAGCACATCCAGAGCTACCATGAATACTACGCCCAGGATGAAAACTGGAAAAACCATGTGATTGCGGAAACCGGCTTAGAGGGCTGGGAGCAGGACAAAGCGGAACGGGATATGCTGCTGGGTGAGTTTGTTCCTTATATGAAGCTGCATTGCAATCTCTCCCACATGGAACAGGAAGCCAGACGGCCCCTGCTTTCCGGGGAGGAATTGACGCCGGAGCAGACCGCCTATTTCCATGCTGTTCTTGACTATGTGCAGGAGTGCCGCCCGCTTCTCAATCAGGGCCAGTATCAGTTGCCGGAGCCGCCTAAGCTGTCCGACTTTGACCAGACCTTGCAGGACTATAAGGAACAGGTGCAGGCCGAGATCGCGCAGGAGGCCGCCGGAGCCGGAATGACCGTGGGGGAATATGCGGCGGCTGGCCATGAAGTGCCGGAGCAGGACAACTTTTCTATCTATCAGATCAAGAGTGGTGATGCAACGCGGGACTATCGGTTTGAACCCTATGATCGCTTGCAAGCCACGGGCCGCTCTGTGGACAGGGCCAACTATGACCTTGTTTACACCGCACCTCTGGATGGCAAAACCACATTGGAGGACATTTACCGTACATTCAACATCGACCATCCGGCAGATTTCAAGGGACATTCCCTTTCTGTGTCCGACGTGGTGGTGCTGCATCAGGGAGGCAAAGATACCGCCCATTACTGTGACAGCTTTGGTTTTCAGCAGGTGCCGGAGTTTTTACGGGAAAATCCTCTGCGTACCGCCGAGCTGTCCACGGAGCAGAACGAAAACATGATTGACGGCGTTATCAATAACACCCCGTCCATGGGCGAGTTGGAGGCCAAGGTAAAAGCCGGGGAACAGATTTCCCTTACCGATCTTGCCGATGCTGCCAAGGCTGAGGCCAAGAAGCCCAAGGCCAAACAGTCCCGCAAGACCCAGCAGAAAAAGCCATCCATTCGGGCGCAGCTCAAAGCCGCACAGGAGGAACAGGCAATAAAGAAACCGGCACGGGAAAAATCACAGGAATTGGAGGTGTAAAGGATGCAGAAGTTTGAAAATGTGGACGTTCTGGCCGCGCTGGGCGAGATCATGCGGCAGAACACCGCCTTTTATCGGAATGACTTTGACATTGACAAAGAAATCATAAAGCGGGCCGCCGCCAGCGATCAGGCCGTGGATAAGACCCTGCTGTGGATGTCCCGGCCCTCCGGGACGTACTGTTTCCGGGAACGTGATGTGTTCCTGAAAGATACCCGGCAGCACAATACATGGCGTTTCTACGGGGAGCAGACCCGCAACAAGATACTGGCCTGCGCTGTGGAGCTGACCGGCACCAAGGATGATATTATCCGGGGCAATCTCTATGAGCTGGACTACCAGCAGCATTTTCAGCACGTCATTGACGCTGCGTTGCTGGTGAGTGTGAACCGGCTCTTTTATGAGCGTGGAAGCCGTGACATTCCGGCGAACCAGTTTTTTGACGGAAGCCCTGACCGTGTGCTGGGAGATTTCCTGCGGTATGAGGCCCAGCCCTGCGATTCGGCTGTGCTGCAGGAGGCGTTACAGCAGGAGCAGCACAGCCGGGAGCAGGCAAGGCCGGGAGATTTCAAGTCCCATATCACGGCTTTGCATGACAGCCGGATTGAAACTGAGGCACAACGCATCGTGGATAAGCTGAAAGATCTGTCTGCACCCAATAGCCCCAACAAGACGCATTTCATGGTGGAGATCTCACCGCACTTTGACGCGCTGGCCTCCACCAAAGACAATGGCCGGCTCTTTGCCATGCTGCCCTATAAGTCCCTGTGCTTTACCGGCATAAAAGACCGGCACGGCGTGTATGCCATGATTGGCAAGGACGAGCGCCGGGATGTGTCAATACGCAGGCCCCGGCCCTCTATCCGCAAGCAGCTCACCGACAGCAAACAGGCCGCCAGCCCTAAAAAGGCGGCGGCCAGAACCAAGAAAAAGGAATTGGAGGTATGACAAATGCACTTTACCGTGGAGGAAGAAAACCTGATCTGTATGTACCACAACGCAGACCGTCGCAGGACGATGGGCAAGATCACTGCCGCCCTGCCAGATATGGACGGGGATATGCGGGCACTGGCCCAGCAGACCCTTTCCAAACTGGAACGTATGACGGATGCCGACTATGACGACCAGAAGTTCCAGTTCACCGATGAATAAGTAAAGCAGACGCCGGGCATGGCGGCCATGTGGCCGCTTGCGTCCGGCGTCTTTTATTAGCAATCAGTCCAAGATTCCATTTGAGAAAAGATAAGTTTTATACCATCAGCATCGATAGGCATAGATTCCTTGAAATATTCATCGTATACTTCTTGTTTGAGTTCTGAATCGACTAGGACATTAGATATGTGGCACAGCGAGTCTGTGCTCAACTTAATAATTACCTCGTTTACAAGGCTATCAACGTATGCGTGAAGATGTTCTCCGAGGTCTTTCAAGTCACTTGGCTTTTTTCCTGAATGAACTATTGAATTTCGTGCACGATAAATACGATACAAATGCCATGAGATTCTCTGCGCATAACGATCAGTTAGATTATTAAGTTCATTTCGTGTTTGACAGTCGTCATGTAAATTGAGCATCCTAGTCCGTAATACAGGATAATTCACCAAACAATCAACAAAAATATCCAACTTCTCAGAATATTTCGGCAATAGAATCAAGCATGCTATTTTTTCATAATCTTTTGCGCCATCCGTAATACTCTCAATTAACGACCTGTATGCATCAGGCTCAAGGATTCTTTTCAGGTTATCTGTGATGTCATTAAACAGTACAGGGAGATAGTCACGCTTAAGTATAGGAACTGCCACAGATTTAACTTGCTCAATCTTGGAACCGTCTGGGTTTGAAACACAAATCATCTCCATGATAGACCACATATTGAGAAATCCATTTTCCAAGCCATTGCTTGAAATTGCTCTGTTGTGGAGTTTTACTATTTTTTTCAGTTGGGGCATCGAGCACCTTGCTCCGCGAATTAAGTTGGTCACGACTGCTTCTGACATCTCACCAATTTTGGGTGGATTATCATCCTCAATAGATTTGTACTTTCCTCGATTAACAACAAGTTTTCTTTCATGCCCATCCTCTGAGATGGTTAATACTTTATTTTGAATTAAATTCCCACCATAATTCCCAAAATACTGATAGAACGTTGTGAATAGTTCAATTCTTTCGAATGCTTCGTTAGCTGCGTTACTTGCATCCAGTGCTTTGATATCGGATATCTTGATTACACAATATCCTCTCCAGATTTCCATCTTACTAAAATTTCCGTCATCATCGAAACTGATTCCGAGCCTTGCTGCAAGAATATCTTTGAACACTTGCATCCTGTCAGATAATCCCAGATAAACACAATATGTCTTTGCCTTTCGATTATACTGTTGTAAGAATTTAGATAATGAGTCAATTGGATTTGTTTCTTCAGTCAATAACTGTTTTGCTGAATGATAGATGTCATCCCTAGAATAACCACAGCGCAACAATTCAGGTATGAAGCATCGAATAGCCCGTTCGATTTTGCGCTTTTGATTATTCTGAGGGACTATATGTTCTATGTACTCTTTTGTCCAAGTCAAATAGTGGTCAGCGACAGCGTGACACAGATACTCCATGGTTTGCTGTCGTTTATCTGGAAACCTATTTAGCCTATTAACAATTTGCTGAATTCTATCTTCACCTAATTTATATTGTATAACAATATCATTTTTGAACGAATGAGAAAATTCATTATACACTTCTTCTAGGTGATATGGTTTTGCTGCACCATGACATATCCTTAGATATTCATCAATAAGTCTAGATGTGTTAAGAAGTGGCGCACGATAGATATCAACGGTCATATAATCCAGCATTTCAACAATTCGCTGAGCAAAAAATAGGAAGCCATCATGCTCATATTTTTCATTCCAAGAAACACTAATTTGAGCTATCATAATTTTCGCCCTCCAATGACAATTATATACATATAATACCATGAATACAGCAAAAAATCTATCAAGAATGCAGAAGCTACATCTGTCGTTCTTTCTTTTTTTGCCCATTTCTACGCATTTAGAACAGCGTTTCGCCGGGTATATGATAAATCATCCCACTACCCCACCGGCCATGCCGGAAAGGCCCCGGAATACCGGGCTTTTTAAGGCCCTAAATGCGTAGATTGCCAGTACCTTTTCCGCTGTCGTTCTGCCTCTTTGCGGCGGCGCATCCGTTTGGCACAGGCTGGACAGTATTTGGCCCGGTTGGACTTCGGCATAAATGTAGCTCCACACTCGGAGCAGCGTTTCACCTCGTACCGGTCTTTCGTGATCTCGGCACACAGGGCCGCATCCAGCGGGAGGACAGCAGCCCGGAACCACCGGCACAGCAGCGAATAGGAAATGCTCTGAATACAAACACATTCTTCGCCATCGTCCAGCAGCAGACAGTTCCCGTCACAGTAGTTGCAGCACTCCCGCACCAGTTTCCGGGCCTTGCGATATTGCGGGTAATTCATTCTCGGTAAACTCATAGCTCTTGCGACCATTCCTTTCCCGGCGTCACGCGCAAAATGACGTCCACATTCTGCTTGATGATGCCGTACTCCTGCATCTGCTTTTTTGCTTCGCCGTACTGTTCATACAGCCGTTCTTTTTCCTCGGCCAGCCGCTTGTACTCGGCTTTCAAGGCGTATAGATCAGGGAGCTTTTTCATGCCCTGTTCCTTTAGGGCCTTTGCCGCAGCTTCATACAAAATCAAAGTGCTTTCATGCTCACGCCGGAATTTGTCCTTGTTCGCTGCTTTGCGATATTCCAGCGCCACGGGCCGGAGCTGCTTGTAGGTGGTAACGTTCTTTATCAGCACAGCAATATCAGCAAGCCGATATTCCGCAGCTTTCAGGGCAGCGGCGGCCTCGTCGCTGGCGGCGGTAATCTCGGCCACTTTGATTTCTAAATCCGGGTAAGTGTCTATCCCATGTTCTGTCAGGAAGTTCAGTGTCATTGCGGCCTGCTTCAAGTTGTGGAGCTTCGCCCACTTCTCATAACCCGCCGATTGCTGGGCCTTGATGCTGTTTTCCAGATCAATTCGCAGGGAAATTCCCTTGCGATCTTTCGGCCTCATTGTGATGGCGCGGCCCTTAATACGCTCTTTGATAGCTTCCTCGTTGTAGGCTTCGCCCAGCGTCTTGCAGCGGGTGAAGCGTTCCTGTCCGGGGGCGCGGAATGAAATAAATTTGCCCGGTTTGATCTCATAGCCCTGCGCCTGCATGAGCCGGAGAAAATCGTCAAAGTCTTTGGCCTGCGGGATGACAATATCAATGGCTGCTTTGAGCTTCGCTTTCCAGCTTGTCCCTTTCCGCTGGGCGTCCCATTCGGCGTAGCTCTTACCCTTACTCTGGCCGGGCTTCACCACGGACAATCCGTGTTCTTTACACAGCCGGTCGCTGGTGCGCCGGATGTAGGCATAGCTCTGTTTGTTAGAAATGTACTTGCGCTGATTGACCATATCCACGGCGCAAAAAATCAGATGATTATGGACGTGACCTTTGTCAATATGGGTAGTCAGTACATAGGGGTATTTCCCTTGTAGCACTTCGTCGGCAAGCTGCTTCCCGATCTCATGGGCCTGTTCCGCCGTGGCCTCGCCGGGGGCAAAGGACTGTATCAGGTGGTGGGCCAGATTGTTGCCCTTTTGGTATGCCTGTGCCAGCAGCATTTCAAATTCTATGTCTGCTGTTTCATAGGAGCAGGCAAAGGAGGACACCAGCAGCTTGTCATCGGTCTTGTCCGGGTTCTCGATGTAGTCCAGGGCTTTTTTCAGCGTTGACTTGATAGGATGTATCTTTGTAACTGCCATATCTGCGCCAGCGCCCCCTTTATATCTTCGATGTCCTGCGCGTACACTGGCCCCATGCTGTTCAGCCGCTTTGCAATCTGATTGACGTTGACGCCGATCTTCTGTATCTCGGCGGTCTGTGCCCGGATGTCGGTAGTGTCCATGTTGACAATATAGCCATCAATGAGCATCTTCCGGGCGTAAGCTGAAAAGTTTTTCGTGTGCAGCAGCGCCATTTTCTGTTCAATCAGTTTTCGTTCCTCCGGCGTCACGGGAACGCGCAGCACAATTTTTCTGGTTCTGTTTGCCATACTTCACCATCCTTTCCATTCAAGGGGTTTGGGGACTTCCCCAACAAGCAAAACGGACGAGGCCCGGCAGGGGTGGGACGGGCCGTTTTTCGGGAGTGTGGCTACACTCCCTATGCTTGCTACGTTACTGTTTCTCAGCTAACAAGACGTTCCCAAACGCCAAAACTACCCGCAAAATAGACCTCTGGACAGAAAAAAGTGCAAAAAAATAGAGGCGCTTGCGCGTCCCCATAAAAAGAAAACAGAGGATGTTTTACTCACCCTCCGTTTCTTCATTTGGCTGTTTGATTTTCAAGGCCCCGTCAATGGCACCCTCTACGATTGGTAGATACTGCTCCGGGCAAAGTTTCAGCTTGTGGCTGACACGTTTCCGATCTTCGCTTTCCTCCCGCATGACTTCTGGATTAAAGTAGTGTTCCACGGGCAGACCGCAAATCTTGATAAGCTGTATCACGACGGGCAGGCTGGGGATCGTCCCCTCGTTCTCGATATTGGCAAGATACCGGGATTCGATATTTACCTTTTCCGCCAAGTCTTTTCGTGTGAGATGCTTTGCTTTCCGCGCTTCCTTTACGTCTGCGTCGAAAGTTTCAAAACCGGGGCAATCTTCGATTTTTGCCATATTGCATCACCCACATACATTCTATATTTCATAGTCTGCCTGTGGAATGTTGCGATATGCAGGTAAGTTAAACTTTATACTTCATATATCACTTGAAAAGGAAAAAATAATACGCTATCGTTAGTTTACAAAAGTGAGCAGAAACGGCGAGGAATATAATTTCAAGTTGCTGTATGCTATATGCAAGGAGGTCAAGAAATGGAATGGTTAAACAATCTAAGTAAGGCCGTTGAATACATTGAAAATCACTTAGATCAGGAAATTTCGTTTGACGAGGCGGCGCGAATTGCGTGCTGCTCAACATATTACTTTCAACGAATTTTCTCTTATGTTGCCGGTATATCATTGGCGGAGTATATCCGCAGACGCAAAATGACGCAAGCTGCCTTTGAATTGCAGCGAAAAGATAAAAGAGTGCTGGACATTGCTTTGAAATACGGGTATGCTTCCCCGACCTCTTTTAACAGAGCGTTTCAATCCGTTCATGGGATTTCTCCAATCGCAGCCAAAGAGAAAGGTGCTATTTTGAACGCTTACCCGCCAATCCGCTTTTCTGTGAAAGTTTCAGGAGGGAGTGCTATGTCCTATCACATTATAGAGAAGCCTGCTTTCCGCATTGTCGGCATCCGCATGAAATTGGTTGACGATATGGAAGAAAACCAGAAAAATGTGCCGCTTTTCTGGGAACAGACTTTGAATGACAACCGTTTTTCAGAGCTATGTGCCTTAAACAATGCCGCACCGAATGGAATTTTAGGTGTCAGCGTATATGAAAAACCCGAAAACATCTTTTACTATATTGCGGCATCCAGCAGCAAGGCACCTGATGGAGTATGTGAATACGAAATTCCTGCATCCACATGGGTAGTCTTTGAAAACAACGGATATTTCAAAGAAAATGTCCAATCGGTTTTTAGAAGATTTTATACGGAATGGCTGCCGTTTTCGGGCTATGAGTATGCGGGCCTGCCGGACATCGAAGTATATCCGATCCAGCACAAAACAATCCAGAACGGTCATTCCGAAGTGTGGATCGCTGTGAAAAAAGAAAAGGAGAATTGACATGGAATATCAAATTGAGATCAGAGAAATAGAGCCTGTGCGAGTGGCTTACATCAAGTACAAAGGCTTTGCACCGGAAGCAAACAAAGTGTTTCCCAATGTGTTCAAGTCGATCCGTGGGCAAGCAAACGGAGCGCCCTTTTTCAGCTATTTATCAATAAACCCCGAAACCAAAATTGGAGATATGGAACTCTGTGTGCCAACGGAGGCCACCCCTTCGGGAAATGGCATTGAAGTAAAAGAGATGCCCCGGATAAAGGCTGTGTGTGTCACGCATATTGGCTCCTATGAAACACTTACATCTGCTTATGCTGCGATTGACAGCTATGCGGAGCAAAACAAGTTGAAGCTGCGTCCGCCTTTCCGAGAAGTTTTCATTAAAGGCCCCGGAATGTTTTTGAAAGGAAATCCAGACAAGTATATCACGGAAATTCAATTTCCCATTCAGGAGAACTAAGCACCATGTACGCTATTGAAGTGAGCAATGCGGTAAAAAAATATAAGAATGGTGTGCAGGCGTTAAATCAGCTTAGCTTATCAGTCGAGCAGGGACAGATTTTTTCCCTGTTGGGGCAGAATGGAGCGGGCAAATCGACACTCATTCGCATACTGACGACATATCTGCGGCCCACGGCTGGCGAGATCACCATGCTGGGAAAGGATGTCTATACCGAAGCTGCGGCAATCCGTTCTGAAATCGCCTGTGTATCACAGCATATTTCCATTGATACACACCTTTCCTTAGAGGAAAATATGATGTTCCAGAGCCGCTTATATAAAATCCCAAAAGCGGATGCAGAGAAGCGTATGGAGAAGTTGATCGCAGATTTTGATTTGAGCAAATACCGAAAATATCCTGTATCTTCTTATTCTGGCGGTGTAAAGCGCCGTCTGGATATTGCGCTGAACATGATGTCCAATCCTCGCATTTTATTTTTAGATGAACCTACTGTCGGCATGGATATTCAGTCACGCATGGCTATGTGGGATATGATGCGAAAAATACGGGACGATTTTGCGACAACGATCTTTCTCACAACTCATTATTTGGAGGAAGCGGATCAACTAAGTGATGCAATCTGCATTATGAAAGACGGAAAAGAAGTCATACAGGGCAGCCCTGATGCCTTGAAATCTGTACTGCGGCAAAATGTTATTCAAGTGAAATTTGCGACCAGCAAGGATGCCCAAAAATATCTGCCACTTTTGCAGCAACAACACCCCTCTCATAGATTCTCTATACGAAACGCTTCTGTCCTCTGCAATTCCGATGATGATCGTTCCTGCATGGTGGATTTAATTACGTTTCTTTTGGAACACCACATTCCGCTGGTTGGAATTGAAATTGTGCAGCCTACATTGGAAGATGTGTTTCTTCGGCTGACACAAGCTGGACGGGAGGGATGTGCGTGAGCGTTCTTACAATTTTACAGCGAAATGTCAAATGGCGGTTTCATAATTCCTTTACCATTGTTGTGACGATTTTGCAGCCGATCCTTTGGCTGGTTCTTTATAGTGCAGTTGCCTCTCAAACCATGCAGGGAACAGGAATTAGTAACTATACAGGCTTTATTTTGCCCGGCCTTATTGTGTTAGTGAGTTTTTCCGCTTGTAGCAGCGGAGGAATAATGAACTATATGATGAAAGCTGACGGCAGCTTTTACCGCATTTTGATTGCCCCTGTCCGCCGATCTTCCATTGTTTTGGGACAACTTTTAGAAGCGGTGCTATGCACATTCCTTGAAGTTTTCATTATGGCAGCTATCAGCCTTTTGTTTTCCGTAGAATTTTCTGCTGGTATTGGAGCATTTCTACTGGCCATCCTGCTGGTGTTTTTGGCAGCTTTCTTTATATCGGGAATGGCGTATGGAATTAGCCTAATTCTCCCGAATGAAGTTGTTTACGAAACGGCAATGAATGCCATCGTGCTGCCTCTGTTCTTCCTTAGCACGGCACTGTTTCCGGCAGGAGGAATTGACGGAGTTTTGGGCGTGATTGTTAATCTCAACCCCTTTACTCATATTATCAATGCTCTGCGGTCTTTACTGTTGAATGGAACACTGGCAACTGGTGAGTTACTTTTCGTTATCATTCTTTATACCGCAATGGGAAGTATCAGCTTTGGATGGGCTTTGCATCGCTTAAATCATGAAACTGCTTTATAAACCATTGGAATAAGTGCTTGCTGCCGGACGACGGCAAAAGAAAAAAAGCCGTCGTACAGCAGCCCATTTGACACGCCCATATAACCAGCGGCGGCTTTGAGTAATCAAGGCCGCTGCTTTCTTTTGCCCGGCGCAGGATCGGCGGCCCACGAAGGGAGCCGCCATGCTGATACGACTTGCTTTTCAACGGAATAACTTCTCAAAAAAAGCCTGTACCCAACAGGGGGCAGCTCCGGCCAACAGTATGAACTATACCATGTAAGAAAACTTCATATCGCTTTCACATTCGCCCGGTGGGTCTATGACCTGCCGGGCGAATTTTGTCGTTTCCTGCGGTCTGACATTCGGGCAAAAACCTTTTTCAAGTTTTTATGGAAAAAGAGGCGTACAGCGGGTAGCAAAGGGCCTGTCTGGTGTCATGTTGGCGGAAAGGGACAGAACCACCACATCCCCCATAGAAAGGGGGTGAGAAGATGGAAGCTATCCCCCGCGACTATGGCGAACAGTGCCGGTTTGATGCTTTCTGCAAAACCGTACTGCGAAATGAGGCCCGAAACTACCACCGGGATATGAAACGCCAGCGCGACCGTGAAACGTCGTTCAGCGTTCTCCCGCAGGCAGAATTGGACAAGCTCTACACCGTAGATCATTACCCCAGCGACGACTTTGTATTTTCGTCGCACGGCTATGATTTACATATCGACAACGAGCTTGTGGCCGCCGCATTTGCCGAGCTGTCCCAGCAGGCGCAGAGCATTTTAATTTTGCACTGTGTTTTGGAACTGGCAGACGGCGAGATCGGCGCACTCATGGGAATGTCCAGAAGTGCCGTCCAGAGGCACAGGACAAAAACGCTAAAAGAGCTGCGAACAAAATTGATGGCGTTGATGCCGGAGGGAGGTTAGACGCGGATGAAAAATCCCAACTACAAAGGCATTGAGCTTTTGCCCCTTTCGGTGATCGAGGCCGCCCGCGCCGGTGATGCCGAGGCCGTGGAACGAGTATTGCGGTACTACGAGGGCTACATTAACAAGTTATGTACCCGGACGCTTTACGACGAATACGGCCAGCCTCATGCGTGCGTGGACGAGTACATGAAGCGCCGTCTGGAAATCAAGCTCATTTCTTCCATCGTCACAATACCGTGACAAACCGGCCCCCGGAGGCTGAAACAGCTTAACCCTTTCCCTGTTTCTTCCCTCTGCTGCGGGCCGCTGGCAGTACCTTGAAAAAGAAAGCCCGATGGGAGGCCACCGGCGCAGTATAGGGCAACGGACACATTCTGTATGTTCCGCGTCGGTGGATGCGCCATGACCTCATATCCTATGAGTGAGCGAGAACCATCTACACCGAGAGTTGGCAGCTCATAAGTAGCGGCACATACGCTAACGATACTCCCGCGTTGAACGCCCACACAGCATTGCGCGGCGCACCCACAAGCATGGGCCGAGGTAAAATTCCTGTGGAGCTGATGCCATCAGCCGTCCGTTTTTTGCCCATTTATTCATCTTTCATGGCGGCATGGAATGATAGTTTATGCTGCCGCTTGAAGAAAGGGAGGTGAATCATGGCAGGCGAAATTGAAGTTCAGGTAAAAGATAAATTTTGCCTTACCATTGATGAAGCATCGGAATATTTCAATATTGGTGAGAAGAAAATGCGAAAGCTGGTAGCCGAGAATATGGATTCTGGCTTTGTAATTCAGAATGGAGTAAAGGTTTTGATTAAGCGGAAACGCTTTGAAGCCTTTCTGGATGATTTATCGGCCATCTGATCTTTCGCTGATGATAAAAGCATTTGCTATACGCGCTTGAAGATCATATATTCTGCCTTTTGGCTCCGAGTTTTGCTTCATTTAGCAATAGAAAAAGGGCCTCCGCTATGATATACTGTTAGTATATCGCGCGGAGGCTCTTTTCACAGAAAGGAGCATGAACGGTGAGCGAGAAAAGACGAGATAACAGAAATCGTATTCTTCGCAACGGAGAGAGCCAACGCAAAGATGGACGATATGCGTTCAAATATATCGACGCAACAGGAAAGCCCCAGTTTGTTTATAGCTGGAAATTGGAGAAAACGGATAAGCTGCCAACGGGCAAGCGGGACGATCTTTCTCTGCGGGAGAAAGAAAAACTGATTCAGAAAGATATTGACGATCAGATTGCACCTCGCGGTGGTGAAATGACTGTGGAGGAACTGGTAAGAAAATATCTCGTGCAGAAAACAGGCGTCCGGCATAATACCGAGGCCAATTACAACTTTGTCCTCAATATCATTAAGAAAGAGGAATTCGGCAAGCGCCGGATTGACAAAGTGAAGCAGTCTGACGCGAAATGCTGGCTGATAAAGTTGCAGCAGGACGGCAGAGGTTACAGCTCCATCCATTCTATCAGGGGTGTTGTCCGACCTGCCTTTCAAATGGCCGTCGATGATGATTTGATACGCAAGAATCCATTTGAATTTCAGCTTGCCACCGTCGTAGTCAACGACAGCGTGACAAGGGAAGCGATTACCAGAAAGCAAGAAAGAGCGTTTCTTGAATTTGTGGCGAGTGACAAGCATTTCTGCAAATACTATGATGGTATCTATATTCTGTTCAAGACCGGGCTTCGGATTTCCGAGTTTGTGGGTTTGACGCTGGCGGATGTGGATATGAAAAATCGGAAGATCAACATTAACCATCAGTTGCAGCGGAAGCGGAATATGGAGTATATCATCGAGGACACCAAGACAAGCAGCGGTACACGGGTTGTCCCTATGACAGATGACGTGTATGAGTGCTTCAAGCGCATCATTGCCAACAGGAAAAAGCCCAAAGTGGAACCGATGATTTGCGGCAAAAGTGGATTCCTCTATTTGGATAAAAACGATATGCCGATGGTGGCCCTACATTGGGAAAAGTATTTCCAGCATATTTGCGAGAAGTACAACAGCATCTATAAAGTGCAGATGCCGAAGATCACGCCGCACGTTTGCAGACATACGTTCTGCTCGAACATGGCAAAAAGCGGAATGAACCCCAAGACGCTTCAATACATCATGGGTCATTCTGACATTGGCGTGACGCTCAATACTTATACGCACATCGGATTTGAGGATGCGCAGGAGGAATTGCAGCGAGTAGCCAATGCTGAGTAGTTACTACTTTTCGTGGTAGAGGGATTTCAGCGGGTATGCGATACGGCAAAAAATGAAAACGGCAGAAAATTCCCGGTACAATCCGTACTCTTGTTGCAGGGCAAGGATTTGCGGCAAAGCTCTGCCATAGAATTTCGCCATATATCGCAGAAAAGGGCCAGTAGTAAAACACGATTTTAGGCCCAATTTACTACTCGTTGTACTACTTTTGCTGGCAAAGATGTGCGAATTTATGCTACGATATGCCAAGTGAACGAGCATCGGGCCATTTGAGAAAATGCCTGAAAATCAAGGAAAATCAGTAAATTCAAGAGGTTTAGATAGATGATAAAAATACTTTTCGTGTGCCACGGCAACATCTGCCGCAGCCCCATGGCCCTCTACTACTTCCGCAGCCTGCTAAAGGAAAAAGGCCTGTCCGGGGTAATTCGGGCAGATTCTGCTGCTACGTCCACCGAAGAAATCGGTAATCCTGTACACCACGGAACCCGCGCCAAATTAAAGCAGGCCGGCATTCCCTGCGAGGGGCACCGCGCAAAACAGATGACAAGGGCAGATTATAAATCATTCGATTACCTGATTGGCATGGATAGCTGGAATATTCGCAACATGCAGCGTATTTCAGGCGGTGATCCTGACCACAAGATTTTTAAACTTATGGAATTCACTGGTTCCGGAAGGGATGTGGCCGACCCATGGTACACCGGTGACTTTGACACCACCTGGTCCGATGTGACGGAAGGCTGCGCTGCGCTGCTGGATTATATATTAGAGCGCATTTAAACACAGTCCTTCTCTACTGACAGCTTATACCATTGACCCGTTTGTCTCTATGACACGGCGGTACCAGTGAAAGCTGTCTTTTTTAATGCACTTAAGGCTTCCTGTGTCGTGTTCGCTTCTGTCCACATACATCCTTTCCCATGATGCTTTCTCTGCCTCCTGATCCATATCCTCAAATCACAGCAGAAATGTCATAATGGCAGCCCCGAAAAATGATATACTGATGCCGCCACCTCCTTTAGGCCCTTGCTTCTGGACCGCATCATAACTCCCGGTGTGTGTCCATCTTCCCTTCCTGTCCTTATGATAAACCGGCTCTCCCTCTTTACCCGTTTTTCGTTCTGTGCCGTCCATTTTCTTCATCATGTCATATACCGGACCCACCTCTGTCCCCACGGCAACCTGGAGCTGGCCGCTGCTTTCCACAACCGCTATCACGCCTTCTACCCGCTCTATCCTGCCGCGGTCAGCTTTTTCCGGCTCCCTTAATGTAAACCGGAGTCTGGTAAAACAGTGTGTCACTTCCTTAATATTCTCCGCTCCACCTTTGTGAGATAATATCTCATCAGATGTTTTTTGATAATTCATCCCCTGCTCCCTCCAAGATTCCATTATCTCTTCCATATTTATAATATGGCTGTCAGAAGCGTATTTCATCCAGCGATTTCATCCAGCTTATCCTGATGAGATTTTTCCTCTCGGAACACATGGACTTTCAGCGATGCACCATCTGTTTTAAGTGTTATGGCTCCTTTCCTTCCGGTCTCCAGAATCACAATCCCCTGTTCCTTTAAACGGGACATTGTCTCCGGCGACGGATGTCCATAGGCATTTTCCTTTCCATAGGAAACAACGGCTAATTGAATCCTCAACCGGTTCAGGAATACTTCCGATGAAGATGTCCCTGAACCATGATGGGCTGTTTTCAATATCTGCGCATGATTCAAATGTATATCCTGCAGGGTTTCGTCCTGTTCTGCCAGTCTGACCAGGCTGCGCTCCTGCCCTTCCCCCATATCGCCGGTAAACAACATATGAAATCCCTTATAATCTCCGCACAAAACCAGGGAGTGGCTGTTTCGGTCCTTTCCGCCAAAATCTTCACCGGCATACAGACAGGTAAGTGTCAGCTCCCCTGCTTCCACCCAGTCCGCGGTTTTCATATAAACCACATCTGCCCCTTCCCTCCGGGCCAGTACAGCCAGATTTTCATATACCTCCTCCCCCTTTCCCATCACAGGCAGCACCAGTGTTCCTATCCTGATGTCCTTTGATTCCTCTAACAGGTACACAAGACCATTTATATGGTCGCTGTCCCCATGGCTTACCACCGCGTAATCAATCCACGATATTCCCCGGCTTTTTAAATAAGGCTCCAGAACAATATTCCCCAGTTTTTTCTGACTGCTGCTGCCGCCGTCTATAAGCACCACCTTCTCGCCTGTCCTGAGCAGCAGACCGTCCCCCTGTCCCACATCCAGACAGACAACCTCCAGTCCTTTGACAGGACGTGGGACCAGTGCCAGAAAACTAAGTGCATAAATGCAAAAAAGGCATATTAATATCACTGGTTTCGAGTCAACTATACCGCGAAACGGAGCCCGAAGACAGCGGGAATGAGTTTTCAAATCGGCTCCGGTCCGTCTCCTGATGCAAACCAGCATAACAGCTGTTCCCATCCCGCATATGCCAAAATACAACACCAACACGCCCGGAGATGGACGCCCCAGCACCAGGCTGTAACCGGGCAGCCCTTCCACAAATTTACACAGCAGCTCATAGAACCTTAAAATATAATGTCCGGCTCCCACTGCCGCCACTCCGCCCTGAATCCAAACACCTCCCAGTACAATCCCCAGAATACCGGAATACATTAATATGGAAACAAGGGGTATAACCAAAAGATTTAAAAAAATAACATAAAGAGGATGCTGAAAATAGTGATACAGCACAATAGGGGTGAGTATGATTTGTACGCATAAACTGATAAGGAGCGTCTTTTCCCATGCCCGTTCCAATTTAAGGAAGGACTGCATCCAGCCTCCTAATCCGCTGATTGCCAGAACCGCCCCAAAGGACAGTTCAAATCCGCTGTGGTACAACAGATAAGGCTGTCTGTACAGAAGAATTAAGGCTGCAGCTCCCAATGCCGACAGGGTGTCGTAGCTTCTTCCTTTGACCGCCGCCAGCCACAGGCACAATATCATGATAACTGCCCTTATAGCGGAGCCGGAACTTCCTGTCATTATTCCATAGCTGATAACAAGAGCAGATGATATCATCCCAGCCCGGCCATAACCGGCTCCGGCCCGGCGAATCATCAGATAGAGCCCTCCGCCGATAATAGCCAGATGCTGCCCGCTGACAGCCAGAAGATGGGATATTCCGTTGCGCTGGTACATATCCCGCATCTCCGGATTCATATCAGACGTATCTCCCAGAAGCACGGCTTTAAATACCGCCGCATCCTCCGGCATGCATATCTTCTCAAGTATACCGGCACACCGCATCCGAAATTCTGTTATTCCCTTATAATATGGAATCGCTTCTCCCCCCGCCACTTCCAGGTTTTCTCCATACAGCCTGCATGCAGTTCCCTTTGTGCGGTAATAGGTCCTGAAATCAAATTCTCCGGGATTTCCCGGTCCCTCCACCGGAGCCAGCTTCCCTCTCACCTGTACTTTCAAACCAGCTGTCAGCGCTTCCCGAAAACCGGAATCACTCTTTCCTTTCGCCCCGTTCTCCACATACACTACTATCCTCCTGAACTTCGCAGTCCTCCTCCCCGCCTCAGCCGTCACCTGTTCCAAAATAAGGGTAAGGGTATCTTCCTTTTGTTCAGCCTTTTTTATTTCTCCTCTTACCAGTATCCGAGCCCCGTTCATGGTCCGGGCCGCAGACTCCTCCCTGTCCAGAATCCCCTTTTCCTTCCCCCCTCTGGCCATCCCCAAAGACGCGCCAGCCAGAATACATGCCAAAAAGAGCAGAAGCACCCTGCGTTTCCGGTTGCTCCTGCCCTGCATCTTCTCCTTTGGAGCAGAAAAGCGCAATACTCCCCTCCCTGTATCCAAAAGCCATAGAATTCCCGCCGCAGCCGCGCACAGCCACGCCAGAACTCCTGTGTCCACCGCCGTGTTAACCTGCAGGGCCAGCACCTCTCCAAGTACGTAACCTGCTGCCAATACAACTAGCGGTCTCTTCATATTCGGTTGTGTTTCCTTTCGTATTTCCTGCCGTATCTTCCCGCGTTTCTTCTGCAGGCTTTCCTGCGCCTCTCCTGCAGTGCTTTCCTGCGCCTCTCCTGCCGGCCCTGCCCTATTGACTCTCCCCGTCAATATAATTCTGGCTTCTCTCAAAGGTGGTATTCAGGGACACCACATCCCGGAACATCACATTCTGGGACCCGTTGATCATAATCTGTACCTTTGTCACTGTCGTCATCTCCGAAAGAGAGTCCACAATGGAATAAATAGGTATATACTCATTCACTGCCAGGGTTGTATTGGAAAAAGCGGAATCAAAGTTGATATAGCATACATTATCTGTCACTGACAGGCTCAGTATCTTGCAGTCTGACGGAAGCGTGGGATTATGCCCCTCCTGTCCCGGTCCTGCAATGAGCTGCTCTACTACCAGCTGTTCCAGGGAAGTATTGATGTTGTGAACTACCTCCCGTTTCTCCGGCACCAGGCGGTTGCCTGTCTCATCGGCAAAATACAGGGTCAGCTCCGTCTTTTCGTAGGCATTTACATTGCTGGTATTCATAATAAAATCAGTGGCCGACAGCATTCCCACCGGATTTCCCTGACGGTCCATCAGAGGCTGGTCACCGCAGTAAATATTGATATAGTCAATTCCCTCAATCTGCGTCAGGGTTCTGGTGAGGGCTGCCCGGCAGAGAATCTCCCGTTCCGCCTTCATGGCTGTGTAATTCATGTCGAAGTACAGATACAGCACCTGTTCCTCCTGGCGGCTCCCCTGGTAGGTCACCCGGTCCGTCAGGCCGGGCTGGCAGTCCAAATCCTTTGGCACATTCAGGAACTGGTCCATCAGTTCATTCACCAGCTCCCCCTTATCCTTTGTTTCCGTCTCGTACTCCTGGGGAACCAGCTTGGTGATGGACGCATTCAGATAATAAATCAGATATCTGCCCTCGGCAGGGTTGGAGACAGGGCTTTCCCCCTCTCCGCAGCCCGACAGCAGGAATACAACCGCCATCAGAGGCAGTATCAGCCTTTTCACCGCATGTATTCCCACGGTATGCCTGCTCACGGTATGTCTGCTCACAGTATGTTTGCTAACGGTATGTCTGCTCATGGCTTCGCCTCCTGTCTCGGTACATAGTTAAGGGGTATCCTCACACTGAATGTGGTTCCCTCTCCCACCGTACTCTCCACATCTATGATACCATGGTGCATCTGAATGACATTTTTCGCGATAGCCAGTCCCAGCCCGGTGCCGCCCACTTCCCTGGAGCGCGCCTTATCCACCCGGAAAAACCGCTCGAATATATGTTCCAGCGCATCCTCCGGTATCCCGATACCGGTATCCGCCACCTTGATGTAGAAATATTTGTGATCTGCATCCAGGGTCACGCGGACCATGCCTGAATCCCGGTTGTATTTGATGGCGTTTTCCACCAGATTGGTGATTGCCAGGGATATCTTTACCTTATCCACATCCGCTGTCACTTCCCGGATGCTCTCCAAAATCAGTTCCACATTTCCGCGTTTGGCAATGGGACGCAGACGTTTTAAAATCAGCTCCAGTTCTCCGTTGATATTTACCTGCTCTATGTTCATCTGGTCCTCAGCTGTCTTGTCCATCTTGACCAGCATCAGCAGGTCCTCTATAATCTGGTTCTCCCGGTCAATCTCGTCCGAAATATCCGTCATAAACTCCCGATACAGCTCCACCGGCACGTCTTTCATCCCCATAAGCGAATCAGCCAGCACACGGATAGAGGTGATAGGCGTCTTCAGTTCATGGGACACATTGGAAACGAATTCCTGGCGTGACTGGTCCACGGCCTTAAGCTTGCCCAGGGACTTTTGGACGGACTGGGACAAAAGTCTGGTCTCCCTGTAAGTCTCCTCTGTGATGTCCGCGTCCAAATCTCCCTGCGTCACCCTGTCGAATGACATCTGAAGTTTTTTGAAAGGACGCAGCAGCAGATGGGCTGCCACCACGCCCAACACACTGATCACAAGCGCCATGCACACCAGAAAGAGATGGGATTTTCCCATGACCTTGTCTGTCAGGGACAGGATATTTTCCGTGGATGCGGTGACCACAATGACTCCGCTCACAGCTTTTCCGTCCGCAGCGTCATACACGGGAATGGTCTGGGCAAAATACTGCATATCCTTGTTGTAGTGGCTACTGTTTTCACCCTTGAAACATTTGATGACCTCTTCAGACAAATAATACTTTCCTGTGGCCAGATTAAAGGTATCTGTCACCACCCGGAAATTGCTTCCCACAATAACGATTCTTCCATTATATACATCGGACAGGGTCTGCATCTGGCTGTCCAGACTGGCATTGTTCTTTTTCTCAGCCGTCATATAGCCGGACCGGGTCATCTTATTGCTGAGTATGACACACTGGTTCTGTATCTCTATGAACCTGGCATCCAGCTGGCTCTGCCGGAACGTACCCAGCATGATGCCGGCCTCCAGAAAAAGCGGAATCAGGGCTGCGCCTATAATGACGGCGGCAAGAGGTACCTTCATGCTCATGCCGAAGGTACGCAGCTTCTTAACAAATTTCTTTTCCGACACTTATTCCAGCTCCTTTAATTTCCTGGTACAGGCAACTGCCAGGGCGCCAGGGCCGATATGGCATCCAATGCTGAGGGACAGGGGCGCCCCAAACACGGGAACACCGGGATATAACTCCCTTACAGTCTCTTCCAGCTCATGGGCTGCCTGCTCACTGCATGTATGGGCAATCTGCAGATAGGTGTGTTCTGCCTTCGGATCAGCCAGACGCTCCTCCAGGTCATGGGCCAGGGCAGTCAGCATGATGGTCTTGGCCTGCTTCATGGTTCTTGCCTTTGCAAACGCATCCAGCTTTTCTCCCTGGATGGTGAGCACCGGCTTTATTTTGAGCAATGTCCCCAGCGCTGCCGCGGCAGGTGTAATCCTGCCCCCCTTTTTCAGATATTTAAGGGTATCCACCGTAATATAAATGGAGCTGTCAAACCTGGTTGCCTCCAGCTTTTCCTTTATCTGTTCACCACTCCATCCCAGCTCTGCCAAATCCCTGGCATCCAGGGCAGACTGTCTCTGTGTAACGGAAATCCTCTGGTTGTTCACCACCTGGACGCGCCCCTCATACTCTTTTGCCAGCATAAGGGCTGTCTGACAGGAACCGCTGAGTCCGCTGGACATGGGAATGTACACCACCTGATCATGATCCTCCAAAAGCTGCTCCCACTGCTCCATCACGTCTTTTGGCGAGGGCTGGGATGTGGTGATGTCGGCGCCTTCCTCCATCCTTCTGTAAAATTCTTCGTGGCTTAAATCAATACCCTCATAAAATATCTGTCCATCTATCATAAAAGGCATGGGAAGCACATATATGCCCAGCTTCTTTGCCTCATCCTGCGTTACTCCGCTGTTGCTGTCCGCAACAATAGCTATTTTCATATTAAATGTTCTCCTTCATGCAATCCCCTGGTTCAGTCTGTTTGCGGTTGCGTATAACTGGTAATACATTCCATTCTTCTCCAGCAGCTGTTCATGGTTTCCCTCTTCCGCAATCTGATTGCCAGCCGGCACAAGTATACGGTCTGCCCCCTGGATGGTGGTCAGGCGGTGGTCAAGGGCGGATGTGGCCTCGTCCATTAAATGTACCCTAACCCCGCTCCTCTTTGTAAACCTTACCCTCAACGGCAAACATATCTGTGTATTGTGTTCCTTTTTATAAAAAATAAAAGACGTAATCTCCCGATTAATCTTCCATCATCAGATTCACTAGGTTGACTAAGCTATATCCCTTCATAGCATATTTACTGCTATTCCACCATTATCCCATGTTTTCCCTTCCACCATACAACTTTATAAAAACACTCGAATCCAGTCATCTTCATGCATCTTTCAAGCGGATGGTCCACGTGAACATGGTTCTTCCTATCGTCATTTTATCCAGTCATTTATCTACAAGGCAGGCGCTCTCACGCTCCAACAAAACAGGGATCATATCAAGTTTACCTACTTTGGAGCATAAGGCAGCACCCTCAATAAATTCATAGGCGCCAGTAATCTTGACCATTCTAACAGATTTTGTTGCGTATCGCTTATGGTTTCCCATATGCAATGTTTTCATTACACATCGTTGCCGCCCTCCTCCTGATGGACCTGTTAACACACTTTTTTCAATTGAATCGTTAAGCGAAGCTTGGAAAGCATCCGTGTGTGTTGATGGTTTTTAGTGTATCATAAAACAGCCTTTTTTTCCACCAGAAAAGCACAGCCTTTTGATTTGGCTGTGCCATAGATTCGTTTATCTTCCTACATTGTTGATCGATATCCTAATCCAAAGGCGGTTCTTCCCTCCTTTTGATAGCCGCTGAACCGGTACCATTCGCCTGGTCCGTACCATCCTGTTTTCGATTTAAAGACTGCAGATCAGCTCCCTGTTTTTCCGTTCCAACGCCTTTTTTAACGTTTCATTTTCCTTCATTAATTTTTCATTGTCCTGCTGTACCTCTCTCAGCTGCCGGAGCAGTGCTTGTATTTCATGGTTCATAGCCATATCCAAAATCTTCTTTTTGGGGTTGCTCATGCCGGCCTGCTGCTCGAATGCCCGGTCCAGTTCTTTCCTCACCGTTGGATTTTTGTAGAAGAATCCTCTCGATAGTCCGGTCTTTTCCATCAGTTTTAGGACGGTAACCGGTTCCCTCTCATCCATCAGTTGATTCCATCTTCTTGTACCGGATATAGGCAGTCATATTGCTGCCCACATACACCAGAATACCTCTGAACTTCAGCGATTCCATAAACTCCAGCATGCTTTGGTAGCAGTTTAGATGATTATACCACCCCGTCCCCCCAAAAAATCAACCCGGCCTCCTTATACACTTCACGAGACAGGCTCAGATGATCCCTCCAATATCCCCACAGCCTTTCTATCACTATCTTCTTATTGCTCTCATATTCATATATTGTACCATCTATATCAGATATCAATTCCTTTATCATCTTCAACTCCCCGATTTCAATAACAATTCCAATTATTGCTGACCATAGTAAGCACTTGCTCCGTGTTTTCTCAGATAATGCTTATCCTGCAATTCCTGAGGCGCAGGCTGTACTTTAGGATTAATCAGCTCGCAGCAGGCCGCCATCTTTGCCACTTCCTCCAACACTACCGCATTGTGTACGGCCTCCATAGCGTCCTTGCCCCAGGCAAAGGGCCCGTGATTCTTGCAGAGACAAGCTGGAACTGCCATGTACTCTTTATCCTTAAAATATTCTGCGATGAGAAGCCCCGTATTTTTCTCATAGGCCCCCTCAATGTCCTCCCTGGTCAAGCAGCGCAGACAGGGGATCTCACCGTACATATAATCTGCATGGGTGGTTCCGTAACAGGGAATTCCTCTTCCTGACTGCGCCCAGCTGGTGGCCCATGAAGAATGGGTGTGAACAATCCCCCCCACCAGAGGTAGGGCTTTATACAACTCCAAGTGGGTGGCAGTGTCCGAGGAGGGATTGAGTTTTCCCTCCACACGGTTGCCATCCAAGTCCATCACCACCATATCCTCGGGGGACAGCTTATCATAATCCACACCGCTGGGTTTAATAACAAACATTCCACTCTCCCGGTCAATGGCGCTGACATTTCCCCAGGTAAAGGTTACGAGCCCGTATTTAGGCAGCTCCATATTAGCTTCATAGACAATTTTCTTCAGATTTTCCAGCATCTTCGGCTCTCCTTTTTACTTCCTGCTGCTGCGCTTTTATGGTTCCAAAATATACATGGCGATCTCATCTATCTCACGGTTAGTTGAGATAAGAACATCCTTTCCATGGTTTGTGTACCGAAACACATTCGCGGAACCGCAGTCCTTGTCCAGAACCTGGACCTCATAGCTTTTTGTATCCTGATTATATGTAAATGCAAGCAAATCTCGTGCGCCCTTTCTGTGTCCGATGACAACCCTGGTCTTTCCACAGAGCATGCCCCCAAAAATGGAGTGGGCAAATTCCGCAGGCTTATCATAAGCGTAAGCATTCCGGTAACGGCCGTCCTCCTTCTTGTATATACTGATGCTGTCGCCGTGGAAAGGCGCTATCACAGCTAACTCCTGCTCTCCGTCCCCGTCCAAGTCCGCAAGAAGCGCATCGCTGGCAGGAGTATCCAGAAGGCATTCTACACCCCACTGTCCACCCGGCTCTGCCGGAGGCGTAAAGAGGAATACGCCGTCCTCGGCGGACACTACGCTACCGGGAGTCCCGTCCAAATCGACTCTGTAATATCCGTGGTTTTTAGTAAGCCCGTCCTTAATCACTTCCATATGGAGCGGATTCTCCTGATTAAAAATGTTTAAATTCTCAGGCAGAACCGCAGCGTACACTTTACCGGGCTTTGACCAGTCATCCTTAAACTCATGGCCTGATTTAAGGGTGCAGGCAATAAGATACCGCACGCCTCCTCTCTCCAGGATATCAAACCTGTGTACATGAGGAAGAACCACCAGTGTGGTTACCAGCCAGTCTCCCTTGCCTCTTGGAGTTACGTATACAATCCCGGCCTCCTTAGAGTCGTTTGGAGAGTAGCACTTATAGGTGGAGAGAAACTGCCCGTCTGTCCCCGGCACCTGGACAATGGACATAGCTCCCCCCGGTTCAGTCCATACCGTGTCCACCTCGTTGCCGTCCAGATCAAAGAGGATACAGCGACCTACCTTCTCCGCCGCCACAAGAAAATAATCCATCCCCTGATAATGAAGAGGGGCAATGGAATAACATTTAGCCAGATTTCCTATTACTTTTTTCTCAACTTTCATAATTCACTCATCCTTATTCCCACTGCGCATCCAGAATACTAGTCATCATCTCATTGGCCTGAGCCAAATCCTTTTTCCACTGAGGATTCCCTGTATACCAGAATTCTGTCACATATTTTCTCACCCCCAGATCCCAGGCCGTCTTTATGGCTCCCTTAAAGTCCACATGGCCTTGGCCGAAGGATACTTCGCGGAATACGCCGGGAGTGGTCTCCTTCAGATGCATGGCTGCCAGATGGCCTTTTCCAAGGCGAAGGTCTTCCAGCACATCTGTACCATAGGTCTTTGCTGCATTGGTAATATTTCCAATATCAGGATAAACGCCCAGATACATGGAGGAAACGAGCTCCACATACTCCATGGCCTTTCCCACTGTGTTCATGAAATCCGTCTCCATGGTTTCAAACCCCATGACGATGCCTACTTTCGCTGCCATCTCAGTTGCTTTTATGAGATTTTCAGCAAATTGTCTTTTGGTCTCATCTGTGGACTCGTCATAGTATACGTCATAACCCGCCAGTTGTATAATCCGGATTCCCAAGTCATCTGCTAGCCGGATTGCTTTCTCCATAATCTCCATTCCGCGGCTGCGGACAGCAGGATCGCTGCTTCCCAGCGGAAACTTGCGGTGTCCGCTGAGACACATAGTGCGTATGGGAAGCCCGGCTTCCTTCATCAGACTCACCAGCCCCAGGCGCTCCTCTTCTGACATGTCCAAACGTCCCAGCTTCTCCTCCGTCTCGTCAATGCTAATCTCCACAAAATCAAAACCGGCTCCTTTTGCCGCTTCCAGCTTTTCTTTCCACCCAAGCTGCGAGGGCATGGATTTTTCATATAATCCAAGAGTATATGGTCGTTTCATCACTTTCCTCCCATTATATGTCTCTTTTTTCCAATCGCCGTCTTTGAATCCGGAGTGGCATGATGTCTTAAAAATCAGATTTGTGCACCTGATATACCCGAACGCCTTTTTCTCTTATGGCGTTCAGGGCGTCATCGGGCGCCTTCTCATCCGTTATAAGATACTGAATCTTCTCTATGGGGCAACTGGTAAAGCTGCTGTTACTACCTATCTTCGTGTGGTCTGCCAGCACATAAACAGTCTGGTTTGCATGGGCGATCATCATCTCATTGATACTGACCTCATTGAATATCTCTGTGGTCATTCCTAACTCTGCGCTGATGCCAGAGCAGCCCACAAACGCTTTCTTTGCATATACATGCTGCAAATTCCTCAGAGTAAAATCCCCCACCATGGCATCCTTTGGATGGCGCAATTCGCCTCCTGTAAGCACCACATTAACACCCGGACAATATTCCCGCCCTATGGCCTTGCCATTATTGGTAATAACCGTCACGTTATTGCACTCCACATACTCCAGTATCTGGAGTGCATTGCTGCTGGTGTTGATGAATATTGTATCATTCTCTGCCACAAAGTCTGCCGCATACCTAGCGATAAGCTTGCGGTACAGCTGCACCTCGTCCTTCATATTCTTAGGGGCCATGGTTGACACAGCCCCTCCATAATTACGAACAAGGAGCTTCTGTTCCTCCAGATACTGAAGATCTCTTCTAATCGTAATCAGGGACACTCCCAGTAGTTGCGAAAGCTCATCTACGCGAACTTCCGGTTTCTCCTCCATTATCTCCACAATCCGGTTTCTGCGACTCTCCACAAAAGCTCTTTCTCTTTTCATACGTCACACCTCTCATTTAGGAATATATCACTTTGCGGAGCAATACTGTTTTGCCTCGCTCATATTGGCCCCAGTGAGTCCCAATTTTACTGCATTGCATCGGGCTCACTGGCTTTCGTCCTACAAAAACTCCAATTTAACATGTGCTTTTGTGCAAGCACAACGCGATTTTCCTCTGGAACTTTTTTGCACGGCTCAATACCTACGTGTATATTATATCCCAAATAGAAGCTTGTGTCATGTATTTATGTTCGTTTCGTTCATTAAATTTTAGAGAAGGCCCTTTTCTTTCATCTTGTCTTCCATCTCCCGAGCTGACATGATGTTGCGGAGTCCGATTACAACGGTTCCTTTTTTCTCGGCATCTTTAAACATGTTTGCAAAATTCTGTGCGCAGAATACTACATCATACTGACTAGCTGCGGTTTTCCCTTCGGACAGTGCACAGTGATGAACCTTCCCCGGTTTGATCCCCACTGTATCCAGCATTTTCTGCATAGTCATCTTCATCATCAGACTTGAGCCCGCACCATTTGCGCAGCATACGATAAAACTCATATTTTCCTTTGCCATAATTAACCTCTCCTGCTTATAAACGCCTTAACTTTGACAATTCATTTATACATTACTATTTGTTCTCTTTCAAAGCTCTGTATGCTTCGTAATCCTCTGTAATCAGGAAATAACCTTTTTTGTCCTTCCTGTACTGAATCTGGGGGATAGCCAGAAGTACGATAACTACAATTGCAACGCCTGCGTAGCTTAAGCACTTCATGACGGCTGTCATTACAGGCCACACAACCGCCCAATCCCACATTCCTAAATATCCACCGTAAGCTGCCATCCCCACCCAGCCTGCGATAATAGCTGAACCGAACACCTGGCAAAGACCGGAAATAAATGGAAGAATGAGAGCAGCCTTGATCCCCCCCTTCTCATTGGCAAACACAGCGATAGTTGCATTGTCAAAGAATACAGGCACGAATCCGCAAATAACAAGCACAGGACTCTTTAATGCGATCAGCGCGCCAATAGCGATAATCTGTCCTGCAAAGCCTGCAAGGAATCCCAGAGGAACTGCGTTCATAGAACCGAAACCGTAGATAACCGCGCAGTCAACACCCGGAAGGGAACCCGGCAGCAGTTTGTCGGCAATCCCCTGGAAGGATGCAGTCAGCTCTGTTACGAAGGTTCTTACACCTAACTGAAGGATTGCCAGGTATACGGAAAAATACAAACAGGTCTGGATCACATAGAAGAACATGCTGGCATTTTCTTTCAGGAATCCCTGAGCCACAAGGTAATCACGTCCAAGGATGCAGAGAATCGTTCCGAAGAAGATTACCATCAGGATAGAGGTACATACCATGTTCTCATTAAAAATAGACATAAAGCCTGGAAGCTCTAAATCGTCAATCTTTTTAATCAAAAAGAGGGTTTAATTCCCCGCAGCTTGCTGCGTAACAAACTTTTTCAAGACATGGAGGAAGTGATATACTAGAGGAAAAAGGAAAGGAGAAATTGTGTGATGAGTGAAACAATACGCAA
>ERZ773118.432-NODE-432-length-48414-cov-93.1947_pt1 | contig 48414 bp, 46 predicted proteins | sample MGYA00580562_ERZ773118 | MGnify/ENA primary metagenome ERZ773118 (study PRJEB29015, sample SAMEA2737878) | human gut metagenome | biome: human gut; feature: human-associated habitat; material: faeces | place: China | collected 2012 ... | reverse complement strand
TGAAATATTGAATTTTCAAGGATCAACGCACCAATATGGTGTGGGAAGTTTTAGTAATTTATATAAAAAAGACCATACCATAACTGGAAAATGTTATTTTCCAGTTATGGTATGGTCTTTTTGCTACTTATGAATTATATTAAAAAATATTTTCAAAGGGAGACTAAAATGAAACAATTATTAAAAAAGATACTTATAATACTATTGTTTACTATTAATATTTCTATGAATTTTCATAATAATTCATCTTATTCTTTTAATTACTATGAAACAATGCCCCTATCTGAAGGCAGTTACATGGATTTACGTGAATTTTAACTTTTACAGCTCCATATGAAATTCTTTTCTATATGCATTTCTTAAAATCTGACATTTTTCTTTACTCCTCCTTGCAACAGCTATATAATACGCCTTCTGCAACAATTCTCTTCCGATCTGTAAATCTTCCTTTTTTCGTTCCCCAGTTTCTATCTGTCTGAGAATAATCCATGCTTTATCACTTAATACATCGCTGATGATATTTCCAATATTTTTTTCTAAAGCCTCCCTCAGGCATTGTTCACATAATGTTAAAGCCTCTTTATATCTTTTTTGTTTGTTATATGTGACCGTCAGATTTCTAAGAATTAACACTTTCATATAATCTGCATACGCTCCAAAAATATAATCCTTTTGCAAGCATTGTAGCAGTCTCTCAAAAATATACACCGCCTCATCCACATCCCCGGCATGTGCATAAGCATTTGCAAGGCTCATCAGATTCATGATTTCCTGTTCGGTAAACGGGAAATCTTTTTTCAGACATTCCTCATAATCCGGAAGTGTCAGCCGGACTGCCTCCTGCAATTTTTCGATTGTTGTCTGATTGTCACTTCTTTTGCAGTAATAGTCCATCAATGCTTCTGACTTTAAAAGATACTGCCTGGTGATCACATTATCATCCGCTTTCTCTTTCATCCTGCCTAAATATAAATCTGCTTTTTCATAGTCATAATTCTGCATTGCCTGCTCAAAAAGTTTTCGTTCCTCTAACAGTTCTAAGTTCTTCCCAACACAGATGGCATAGCTCTTTTCCGGTACACGCTCCATTTTTGCCATGAGTCTTGCATACAGTTCTCTTTTTACGCGAGTCTTTCCGCTCTCGATACGATACAATGTCTGTACCGAACAAATCTCATCACTCAGTTCTTCCCTGGACATTCCAACAAACTCTCTTGTCATCCGTATTATATCTCCGGCTCTGTAGTTTGACATACTAATCCCTCACCATACTTTTCTGCATCCCGTGCCTTTTCATCCTGCCCCTCCAACTGATACAGACACGCAGCAATCTTACATTCTTCCATCGCTTTCTTTAACAGCATATTTTTATCCGCATTTTTTGGCGTGAGCTTTTCTCTCGTTTTTGCCCGCAGAAAATAGATGTCTGCAAGATGATAAAAACCCGCTCCCTCACTGATACATTGAATCGCTTTTTCTGTGTAAAACATAATTTTTCTGTAATCATTTTTTCTCTGTTGTATGGAGATCAGCTCTAAAAAGATATCCGTACTGACTTTTTCTTTTTTGCCCCCGGACTGATACCCACTGACATACGCTAAAATATTTAATAATTCCTGTTCTGCCATCTCTGTCTTCGACGGATCATAGTGTATGAGCAGCAGTATCATCCCGATCTCAACCGGACTGTACAGACGCACCTTTTCCATTGATTTCCTAAACTCAGGAATTGTGAGACAGATTCCTTTTTCTAAAATCCCACACAAACTGCTTCCAGTATTCTTTTCTGCGATCATGGTACGTGCTTCCTGATAAAGACAATATTGTTCATGTACAGATTCATCCTGTGGCATGACTCCCCGGTATTCTCTAATCTTCTTTTTCGCAGTTTTTACCTGATTGTTTTCCACAGATTTTTCAATCTGCTCCCTCATTTTCCACAATTCATAATCTTGTTCACTTAAAATTGTTTCAAACAGAGTGACTTCTTTTCCAATCCTTCCAAGCAGTGTCTGTCCAAGAAGTGAATCGACCTCCCTGCTCCCCTGTTCCAGTCTCGACAAAGTGGTAACAGAACAGATTCCTCTGCAGATATCTTCCTGTCTCAGGTGATACTTCTCCCTGTAATATTTTAATACCACTTCCATCATCTTTTGTTCCATAACCCACGCTCTTTGCACCTTCAGATTTTTACGCTTTTCATTGTTCCTTTAATATTCCAAATCTACACCAGAACATCTCCCTCTCTTTTTCCCTGCCTTCAAACCACTCATCTTTGATCTCAGCCCTCTGGTTCAGCCCGATCTTTTTTACCGCCTCCACCGCAGCCTCACGCTGTGACATTTTCCGGTTTCCGGTAGTCATGCAGTTTGCACCATCTGGCGTATCATATGCCAAAAAAGTCTGGTTGAGATCCATCAGGTCAAACAGGCGTACCGGCTGGTTTGTGCGGTTGTCCACCAGAAATCCCCAGTTTCCCCAGTGGCGGTCCGTGTTGCCAATCAGGTAATCGAGCAGGTTCATCATGTAGTAGGAATATGCATCCAGCTTTAACACGAAATCCATAACGTGAATGTCATGATTTGCTGCATAGATTTCAAATGCCTCCATTGATACCATGCTGTAATCCACCGACGTAATGATCCTGCTTTTGGAAACTTTCTGTCCGTCAAACATACTTTCCTCATAGAGCACCTGTCTGCAGTCAAAACAGCGGCAGATCTTACTTGCGAGGATTTCATTTTCCACAGCCCTGCTGTTTCCATTTTTCAAAAGGGAAAACGAATTTTTTTCCCTGATCCACGCTTTTGGAAACACGCCGTTGGTTGAGAGATCGTCAGCAATCAGGTAACTGTTCTCTACGGTCATCTGTTTTCCGCGCAGGGAAATATCCACAAGTGCATTATCCAGATGATTTTCAAAAAGATTGATCTGTGAAAATGTGATATTCTCCCCTTTTTCCCGAACCCAGAAAATATCAGTCAGTGACAGACAGTGATAGGACAGCGCTATTTTGGCACGGTCACGGTCGGTCTGCGCCTGCAGTGCTCCGATACTGTTTAAAATTTCCTTTGCATAGACACGGTCAAGTGTCAGAACACGGGTTGCACACCAGTAATAAAAATTGGTGAGGTTATCCATGCGGATATCGAGATCATCATTTTCTGCTGTATCCTCCAGATAAATTGAAAAGGGCAGAAACGCCCTGTCCAAAACTGTGCATACTCCGTTCGTCCCAATGTCTGCTACTATCTTTTCGCCATGCATTAGTTCATACACTGTTTTTTCCATTCAGCTTCTGCCCTTTCTTCACTATACGGTTATCTATTCTTCCTCATCCTCGGAACCATCAGCCTCTGCGCGCTCTAACAGTTCTTTCATCAGCTCGTCGTCTGTCTCTGTATTTTCTACAGATGCCTTTTTTGCATTTTCCGCAGCGATGGCTGCACTTTCCTTTTCTTCCTCCTCACTGAGCAGTTCGGATGTGTCTGCATTGTCGATCAGACTCTTATCCTCACGGACTTTTGCGATACTTGCCACCGTGACATTCTCATCTAAGTTGATGAGTTTGACACCGGAAGTAATTCTTCCGAGCAACGTTGTATCACTGACTTTGATACGGATAATAATTCCTTCGGTGGTGATCAGCATCAGTTCATTGTCCTGGTTTACCGCTTTCACGCCGACAATATTTCCAGTCTTTTCGGTGATCTTGTAACATTTTACACCCTTACCGCCACGGTTCTGCGTGGTAAATTCGGAGATCAGTGTACATTTTCCAAGACCTTTTTCTGAAACGATCATGAGTGCATCCCCCTGGGACTGCATCTGCATACCGATAACTTCATCCCCATCCGTAAGATTCATACCGATGACTCCCATGGAAGTACGGCCTGTTTTTCTTACATCTGTCTCTTTAAACCTGATACACTGACCATATTTCGTCACTAAGAAAACATCCTGATTGTTATCTGTCTTTTTTACCTCGATCAGCTCATCATCTTCCCTTAAACTGATCGCAGCAAGTCCTGTCTTTCTGACATTTGCATAGTCGGTAATCGGTGTTTTCTTCACAATGCCTTTCTTTGTCGCCATGAACAGGAAATGTCCTTCCGTGTATTCACGGATCGGGATAACTGCCGTAATTTTCTCGCCCGGCTGGAGCTGGAGCAGGTTTACGATTGCAGTTCCCCTCGCGGTACGGCTTGCCTCCGGGATCTCGTAAGCCTTGATACGGTATACACGTCCGGTGTTTGTGAAGAACATCATGTAGTGATGGGATGTCGTCATCAAAAGTTCTTCGATGTAATCGTCATCGATCGTCTCCATTCCCTTGATTCCCTTACCGCCACGGTTCTGTGCGCGAAAATTGTCAAGGCTCATGCGCTTGATGTAACCTAATTTTGTCATGGTAATGACAGTGTTTGTTACTGGAATCAGATCCTCCATGGAAATGTCGTACTCGTCAAAGCCAATGGATGTTCTTCTGTCGTCGCCGTATTTATCAGCAATCAGCAGAATCTCCGTACGGATCACGCCGAGCAGTTTTTTCTTATCTGCCAAAATAGCACGCAATTCTGCAATGCGGTCCATCAGCTCTGCATACTCTGCCTCAAGTTTTTCGCGTTCCAGACCTGTCAGTGCACGCAGACGCATATCTACAATTGCCTGTGACTGTGCATCGCTTAAGGAGAAACGCTCCATCAAACGTGATTTTGCTTCCTGCGTATTCTGGCTGCTCCTTATGATGCTGATGACTTCATCGATATTGTCAAGTGCGATCAGTAAGCCCTCTAAAATGTGGGCGCGCTCTTCCGCTTTGTTTAATTCGTATTTGGTTCTTCTGGTAACGACCTCTTCCTGATGTATCAGGTAATACTTTAACATGTCGTAGAGGTTTAAAACTTTCGGCTCGTTATTTACCAGTGCTAACATAATCACACCAAAAGTATCCTGAAGCTGTGTATGTTTGTAAAGTAAATTCAATACGACATTCGGATTGACATCACGGCGGAGTTCGATACAGATACGCATACCCTGACGGTCGGACTCGTCACGCAGATCTGTGATTCCATCCACTTTTTTATCGCGGACTAACTCGGCGATCTTCTCGATCAGTCTCGCTTTGTTGACCATGTACGGAAGTTCGGTTACCACGATACGGTTTTTGCCGTTTTGCATTGGTTCGATATCTGTAATTGCACGCACACGGACTTTTCCACGTCCGGTACGGTAAGCCTCATTGATCCCGGCTGTTCCAAGGATCATGCCTCCGGTAGGAAAGTCCGGACCTTTGACGATGGAAAGTAATTCTTCAATGTCGGTATCGCGGTCCTCCTCGACTTTGTTGTCAATGATCTTTACTACGGCATTGATGACTTCGCGCAGGTTGTGCGGCGGAATATTTGTTGCCATACCAACGGCAATACCGGTAGTTCCGTTTACTAAAAGGTTCGGATAACGGGATGGCAGAACGGTAGGTTCTTTCTCCGTCTCATCAAAGTTTGGCACGAAATCAACGGTGTCTTTTCCGATATCGGCAAGCATTTCCATTGAAATTTTGCTGAGACGCGCCTCCGTGTATCGCATGGCAGCCGCGCCGTCACCGTCCACGGAACCAAAGTTTCCATGACCGTCAACTAACGGATATCTGGTCGACCACTCCTGTGCCATATTTACAAGTGCACCATAAATAGAACTGTCTCCGTGCGGATGGTATTTACCCATCGTATCACCGACGATACGCGCACATTTACGATGCGGCTTATCCGGACCATTGTTCAGCTCTATCATTGAGTAAAGCACACGGCGCTGTACCGGTTTTAAACCATCCCTTACATCCGGGAGCGCACGCTGCGCGATAACACTCATGGCATAATCGATATAGGATGTTTCCATCGTTTTTTTCAAATCGACGTCATGAATCTGATCAAAAATTTTATCATCCATCTGATTTCTTCTCCATTTCTAACTCGTCTCTGTCATCCGAACTTCTGCAAACGGATCACATCTTCTAAAAATCCGGCTGCACCTATCTGTTAAATATCCAGATTCTGTACATACTTCGCATTTTCCTCAATGAACTCACGTCTTGGTTCTACCTTATCGCCCATCAAAGTCGTAAATGTCACATCAATCTCCGAAGAATTTTCCTCATCGATCATGACACGTTTTAAAATACGTTTTTCCGGATCCATAGTCGTCTCCCAGAGCTGCTCGGCATCCATCTCTCCAAGTCCTTTATATCGCTGGATCTTGTTATTGCCGTCACGTCCGATCTCAATCAGGATATTGTTTAATTCAGCGTCATCGTACGCATACCAGATATTTTTATTTTTCTCAATCTTGTAAAGCGGCGGTGTTGCAAGATATACATGCCCCTGCTTGATGAGTTCCGGCATAAAACGGTATAAAAATGTCAGCATCAGTGTCGCAATATGAGCACCATCGACATCGGCATCCGTCATAATAATGATCTTGTCATAACGCAGCTTGGAAATATCAAAGTCTTCATGAATTCCGGTACCAAATGCAGTGATCATTGCTTTGATCTCGGCATTGCCGTAAATTTTATCCAGTCTCGCTTTTTCCACATTCAGAATTTTACCACGCAAAGGAAGAATTGCCTGTGTTGCACGGCTTCTTGCTGTCTTTGCAGAACCACCCGCGGAATCTCCCTCGACGATAAAGATCTCACAGTTTTTCGGATCTTTGTCCGAACAGTCTGCAAGTTTTCCAGGTAAGGAAGTACCTTCCAAGGCTGTTTTTCTTCTGGTCAGGTCACGCGCTTTTCTCGCTGCCTCTCTCGCACGCTGCGCAAGCAGAGATTTTTCACAGATACTCTTTGCAACTGCAGGATTCTGCTCTAAGAAATATGTGAGCTGCTCACTTACCACGGAATCCACTGCTCCACGCGCCTCGCTGTTTCCGAGTTTCTGTTTTGTCTGTCCCTCAAACTGCGGCTCCTCAATCTTGATACTGATGATTGCAGTCAGACCTTCACGAATATCGTCACCTGTCAGTGCTGGTTCCGAATCTTTTAAAATCTTATTTGCTCTCGCGTAAGTATTAAATGTTTTCGTCAGCGCATTACGGAATCCGGCGAGGTGCGTACCACCTTCCGGCGTAATGATGTTATTTACAAAACTGTAGGTCGCATCGTTGTAGGAATCATTGTGCTGCATGGCAACTTCGACATACACACCATCCCTGTTTCCCTCACAGTAAATGACATCCGGGTACAATGCCTCCTTGCTGCGGTTTAAGTAAGTGACAAATTCCTTGATACCACCGGCATAATGGAACTCATGACAATGATGCGATTCTTCTCTGGTATCCGTAAGTACAATGCGAAGTCCTTTTGTTAAAAATGCTGTTTCACGAAGACGCTGTTTTAAAGTGTCGTAATCATAAACGGTCTCCTCGAAAATCTCAGGATCCGGATGGAATGTAACCTTCGTGCCGTGTTTTTCCGAATCACAGGTTCCAATTACTTTTACCGGTTCGTCCGGTTTTCCGATATGGTAACTTTGGAAATAAACCTGTCCCTCTTTGTATACTTCAACACAAAGTTTGGTGGAAAGCGCATTTACAACTGACGCACCTACTCCGTGCAGGCCACCGGATACTTTATATCCTCCACCGCCGAATTTTCCGCCTGCATGAAGAACCGTATATACAACCTCAAGTGCTGATTTTCCAGCTTTATGATTCATTCCAACCGGAATACCACGCCCGTCATCTTCAACTGTAATGGAATTGTCCGGGTTGATGGTAACCTCTATGTTTTTGCAATATCCGGCAAGTGCCTCATCCACGGCATTATCTACAATCTCATAGACCAAATGATGGAGTCCTCTCGCCGATGTACTGCCGATATACATACCTGGTCTTTTACGAACTGCTTCAAGTCCTTCCAGAATCTGGATCTGGTCAGCTCCGTATTCATTTGGATTTTCAATTTTTTCTGTTGCCATTCTGCTAACCTTGCCTTTCTATAACTTGACCTTTTTCAAATACCTGACCACTTATTACCTCAAAAACCTTATTGATTTCGAACCTGTTACGGATAAATTCATCCAAACCGGTACAGGTAATAATTGTCTGGGTATCACATATACTGTTTAACAAATAATTCTGACGATTGCTGTCCAACTCTGATAAAACATCATCCAGTAAAAGTACCGGAGTATCATGAATTGATTTTCTCACCAGCTCTATCTCGGATAACTTCAAAGAGAGTGCAGAGGTTCTCTGCTGCCCCTGTGAACCAAATTTACGGATATCAACACCTGCAATGGAAAAAAGCAGATCATCACGGTGTGGTCCTACGGATGTCTGGCACTGTTTCAGGTCGCGCGGTTTCACCCGTTCTAACTCCTGTTCCAACAGATCCGCAGAAACACTAGGCTCATACGAAAGAAAAAGTTCTTCTCTCCCGCCGGATATCCGATAGTGTATTTCATGAACAATCTCATTCAGTTCTTTTACAAACTGTTCTCTCCGTCTGATAATTTTTTTCCCGGTATCAGCCAGCTGCATATCCCATACCGGGAGTGTATCCGATAATTCAGGCCGGTAAACCATATCTTTCAACAGTTTATTGCGCTGATTTAAGATTTTATTGTAATTTGACAGGTCAGATAAATAAATTTTATCTAGCTGACATAACTCTGCATCCAGAAAATGTCTGCGTTCGGAGGGACCGTTTTTGATAATATTCAAATCTTCCGGCGAAAAAAATACAATGTTTAAAATTCCAAAAAGCTCACTTGCTTTTTTCATCGGTATCTTATTTACGGCAATTCCCTTAGAACGGTTATGTTTTAAATGCATGTCGATCTGGTATTGTTTGCCATTTTTTAAAACCATGGTACGAAGATGCGCTTCGTTTGTTCCAAAACGGATCATCTCTTTGTCTTTGCTTCCCTTGTGGGACTTTGTAGTTCCACTTAAGTAAGCAGCTTCCAGGATATTGGTCTTTCCCTGTGCATTATCGCCAAATAAAATATTGGTTCCCTCATCAAATGAAATCTGGAGATTTTCATAGTTGCGGAAATTGTTCAATTCAATGGACTGAATGATCATTTTGAGACTTTCACCGTTTCCCCGTTATAGGAAATCACATCACCATCATGGATTTTTTTTCCACGCTGAAGTTCTGTTTCACCATTGACTTTTACCAGACCATCCTGGATGACAAATTTTGCATCAACACCGGATTCCACAAGTCCGGCTTTTTTCAAAGCCTGTCCAAGTTTTATAAATTCATCTGTTTCTCTAATCTGAATCTCTATCATGGAATTCCTTTCTATCGCCCTTTGGGCAATATCAATCATAGATTTCAAATTCTATAAAAATAATTAGTTTGCAGCTGCATTAAAGTTAACCGGAAGAATCAGATAAATAAATGTACCTTCATCATCCTTGATAAAACATGGTGCTTTCGGATTGACCATGTAAAGTGTTACTTCTTCTTCATCGATTACTCGCAGCGCATCAATGAAAAACTTTGGATTAAAGCCAATTAAAATATCTTTTCCTTCTTTGGCAATATCGATATCTTCATTCATGGAACCAATAAAGGAATTGATTTTTAATTCCATCGTTCCATCTGTGATGTTCATGATGATCGGTTTCTTATCACCTTCTTTGACAAGAAGTGTTGCACGGTCAATACAGTCTAACAGCTCACGTTTGTTTATTTTTACTTTTGTTTCGTAATCAGAAGATAACATCTGTTCAATCTTGAAGTATTCACCTTCGATCAGACGGGAAACGACTGTCGTATTTTCAAACTCAAAAACGATGTGATTGTCTGTCAGGAAAATAGATACTTCATCTTCTGCACTACCCGGAAGGATTTTGCTGACTTCCTGAAGTGTTTTTCCGGGAACGACAACTTTTTTGTGAGAATAATTATTTTTTAATTCAATGTTGCGAATCGAAATACGGTGTCCGTCGAGGGAGACAACCTTAAGATCGTTTTCTTCGATCTCGAACAACTCACCTGTCATTAATTTGTTGTTGTCATTGTCAGCGATGGAGAAAATAGTCTGGCGAATGACTTCTTTTAAGGTGAACTGGGACATAACGATTGGTTCGTTACGTTCAATGTACGGAATATAGGAAAAATCATCACCGGATTTACCGACAATGTTAAATTTTGCTTTTTCACATGTAATAGTTGTTTTAAAGGATGCGTCAGTTTCGATCGTAACATCACTGTCTGGAAGTTTACGGACAATCTCGGAAAAGATTTTTGCATCCAGTGCGATTACACCACGTTCTGCAATCTCGCCTTCGATCTTTGTTTCGATCCCAAGTTCCATATCATTTGCAGTAAGTTTAATTTCGTTTGCAGAAGCATCGATCAGAATACATTCTAAGATCGCCATGGTAGTTCTGGTTGGAACTGCTTTTGAAACAATATTAACACCATGTAACAGATTAGATTTAGAACAAATTAATTTCATGTTGTAGATAACTCCTTCCTGATGAAACGTAGTGGCTCGCCAAAACGTGTTCATAAAAAAATAAATAGAAATCCGCCGTAGTCGTCTTAGAGGCTGTTAATAAGTTGATAACCGCAGAAAGCCTTAATTTTCAAGGGGTTAAAAAAAATTTGAGGTGGTATAACCCTGTGAAAACCATGCGGAAATTATCTTGAAATGATGTGAATTGAGGATGAGGCTCATAAATGCCTTAAACAGGTTTTAAACATGAAAATGAGACTTGTCCATACGGAATTCACGTTAATTTAACAAGATATCAACAATTTTTTGTGTATAACTTCGAAAAACCTTGATAACTTTAGTTAGGATTGATTTTTTTCTTGATAGTTTCTATTAAATTGCGTGTATTTTCGTTTGATTCGTATTCATCGGCAATTTTTTTGATACCATGAATGATGGTGGAATGGTCTCTTCCCCCAAGTAACTGTCCGATCGAGTCAAGCGGTATATCTGTCATATTCTTACAGAGGTACATTGCAATCTGTCTTGGTCTGGCAATTTCGTTACTTCTGTTTTTTGAGATCATCTGATCCAGCGAAATATTGAAATGTTCGGTGACAACTTCAATTACAAGCTGTGGCGTGATCTCTCTTGGCTTGTCCGGTGTAATAATATTCTGAAGTTCTTTCATGGCAATTTCCATTGTGATATCTGTTTTTTCAAGATTGGAATATGCCAGAAGTTTGTTTAAAGCTCCTTCAAGTTCACGAATGTTAGATTTAATGTTAGTTGCAATATAATTAAGAATCTCATCGCTGAGTTTCATGTCGTCTGCTTCAACTTTTCTTCGCAGGATAGCCATTCGTGTTTCGTAGTCTGGAGTTCCGATATCAGCAATAAGACCCCATTCGAAACGTGAACGAATCCGGTCTTCTAAGGTTTCCATGTCTTTTGGCGGTTTATCGGATGTTAAAATAATCTGCTTGCCGGCAGAGTGGAGTGCATTAAATGTATGGAAAAATTCTTCCTGTGTACTTTCCTTACCGATGATAAACTGAACGTCATCGACCATTAATACATCAATCGTACGATACTTTTCACGAAGTTTGTTCATAGCGGAAGCATTACCACTTCGAATCGACTCGATTACTTCGTTGGTAAATTCTTCGGATGTAACATAAAGTACTTTTGCGTTTGGGTTTCTCTCTAATATAAAATGACCGATGGAATGCATAAGGTGAGTTTTTCCAAGTCCCGGTCCTCCATAAATATAGAGAGGATTGTATGCTTCACCCGGAGATTCAGCAACGGCAAGTGACGCCGACTGTGCAAAACGGTTATTGCTGCCGACGACGAACGTGTCGAATGTATAGTTCGGATTCAGATTTGATCTGTCCGCCTTTTCGGAAAGTGCATTTTTTTTCGGTACGCCGCTATTGCCGGTGCGGATATTTTTTGTCTGTTCCGGCAGGATGAACTTGATTTCGTATTCTGTCCCCGTAAGTTCTGCAATCGTTACCTTTAAAGGAAGATAATATTTTTTTGAAATATAGCTTAGGGTCATCTGTTCCGATGGAACCAGTATATATAAAGTGCTGCCCTCGACGCCGTAAACTTCGAGCGGGCGAATCCAGGTATCAAAAGAAATATCACTGATATCATGCTCATGTTTGACGGTTGAGAGAATCTCGTCCCATTTTTCTAAAATTTTATCCATTTTAATCCTCATTTTTGCGCTGTATTTTGCGCATAACAAATATGAGCTTACGCCCAAATTTGTACGCTCCTGATAAAAAATCCTACATAGTTCTATCCTACACTATTTTTTTGCTTTTATCAATGAAAAGTTTGTACAGGGTATTTTAAGTTAGGGTGAATGCAAAAAAACCCCAATTTGGGCAAAATAGAAAGCCTGAATAATAAAAATTTGCATGAAGGGAAAAAATATGTGTGAATAAGTCGAAAAAAGTTATAGACCGCTAAATATAAGGGATTATCCTGTTTATAAACAGATTATCCGTGGATTATCCATAAAATATCCACAAGTTATCCACAAATTGGGGATAACTTTGCGAAACCGCTAAAAATCGGCATTCTTCAACCCACATTTTTTAACATTTTCGGGGGATAACTGTGGAAAAGCAAATAACAAGATATAGGATGATAGAGTTTCTTCCTTATATATATAGTGGTCAACATTTTCCACAAATGGATAAATGTTGAAATGTAGATAAGTAAAATGAGGTCAAACAAAATTTTAGTGCTTGACTTGAAACATTTTTCTGCTATAATTGAGAATGATGTTTTTTAACTGAGAATATGCGTCTTAGGACGTTTTCTATCGCATCGTCATTTCAGGATGATGGTGAATGCCAGGCAGAGGAGGTGGATATAACATGAAGATGACATTTCAGCCGAAGAAAAGACAGAGATCAAAAGTTCATGGCTTCAGAAGCAGAATGAGCACAGCAGGCGGAAGAAAAGTATTGGCTGCTAGAAGATTAAAAGGAAGAAAGAAATTATCAGCATAGGCCACATTTTTGTGGTCTTTTCTTTCCTTAAGAAGAATGGATGAATAATGAGGTGGTGCATTTTGTACCACCTATTTGTTCATTCAAAGATATTTTATGGGTAAAGTAAGCAGAGACCTTCAAACAGACAGAAGGTAGTTGGTGCCTTAGGTAAATAATCAGAAAGGGCATACTAGGATGAAGTTTTCGGAATCATTAAAAAAGAACAGTGATTTCCAGAAAGTGTACAGGCAGGGAAAATCCTATGCGAACCGTTATCTGGTAATGTATGTTCTGGAAAATCATACAGAAGGAAATCGTCTTGGCATATCCGTCAGTAAAAAAGTTGGAAACAGTGTTATCAGACATCATCTGACCCGGCTGATCCGGGAGAGTTACAGACTACATGAAGACATGTTCAATAATGGTTTGGACATTGTAGTCATCGCAAGAAGTACGGCGCGCGATATCAGTTATCATGAAACAGAGAGTGCCCTGCTGCATCTTGGAGGTCTTCACAAAGTAATCAATCGTTAATTGCAGAAAAAAGAAGATGGAATCATTTTGAAAAAAATATTAATTGCTTTAATTAAGTTTTATAGAAAATATCTTTCTCCGATGAAAACGACCAAGTGTCCATATTGCCCGACCTGTTCTTTATATGGGTTGGAGGCAGTTGAAAAGTACGGAGCTCTAAAAGGGGGAGCACTTGCTTTATGGAGAATCTTAAGATGTAATCCTTTTTCAAAAGGTGGATATGATCCAGTTCCATAGTGGAGGTATTTACAAGTGTCAGATATGTTATTAACAGCATACAATGGTGCTATTTTAGGACCGATCGCCAAAGTACTTGGCTGGGTAATGAATGGTATTTATGCGTTGATGTCAATGATCGGTATTGAGAATGTTGGTCTTTCCATCATTATCTTTACTATCGTGATCTACGCTATTTTGTTCCCGTTAACTTACAAACAGCAGAAATTTTCAAAGTTATCACAGAAGATGCAGCCTGAACTTCAGGCGATCCAGAAAAAATATAACGGAAAAAAAGATCAGGCATCCATGATGGCAATGCAGGAAGAAACACAGGCAGTATATGAAAAATACGGTGTTTCCATGATGGGAAGCTGTGTGCAGATGCTGATCCAGATGCCATTGTTGTTTGCTCTTTACCGTGTATTTTTAAATGTTCCGGCATATGTATCCGGTGTAAAGAACAATTTCTCTACGCTGGTTGATGGAATTATGGCAACAAGCGGTTATCAGGATAAGATGACTCAGCTCGTTACAGATTTAAGAGTTATGACAACACCGGCAGCAGATTTTACAGTGTCAGATCCGACTGCTCTTTCGAACTCTATTGTTGATGTTTTATACAAAATGAATTCAGCAGGATGGGAAAACTTAAAGAGTGCATTTCCTTCTTTGACGGATACCATCAATGCGACTTATGATACAGTTTCACATGTAAACAACTTTCTGGGACTGAATATTTCAGATACACCATGGCAGGTCATGACGACGAACTTTGCGTCACATAACTTCCTGTTTGTGGTATTAGCACTTCTTGTACCGGTTATTTCTTATCTGACCCAGGTACTTAACATTAAGCTGATGCCGCAGGCTGCTCCGTCTAACGGAAATAGCGATAATGATATGGCTGCACAGCAGATGAAAATGATGAACCGCACTATGCCGATCTTTTCATTTGTAATGTGTTTTACCGTTCCTGTAGGTCTTGGTATTTACTGGATTGCCGGTGCCGTAGTACGAAGCGTTCAGCAGTTTTTCTTAAATAAACATTTTGAGAAAATCAATCTTGAGGATATTATTAAGAAGAATCAGGAAAAGGCAAAGAAGAAACGTGAAAAAATGGGAATCGCTGAAAATCAGATTTCTAATGCTGCTAAGATCAATACAAGAAAAATTGATGAACCGAAAAAAGAAGAGAAGAAGTCTAACATGAGTGAGGCACAGCGCGAGCTTGAATTAGAGAAAGCAAATGCCGCAAAATCAAAGGCAAAAGCCGGAAGTATGGCCGCAAAAGCAAACATGGTCCGCGATTTTAATGAGAAAAACAGCAGAAAATAATAAGAAAGGATAGGGGTTTGGAATGGAATATATTGAAATTTCAGCAAAAACAGTCGATGAAGCAATCACAGAAGCACTGGTAAAACTGGGGACAACCAGTGACAGAATCGAATATGAGATCGTCGAAAAAGGAAATAACGGTTTCCTTGGCATCGGAAGAAAAGATGCGGTGATCAAAGTACGTAAGAAATATTCTGTGAATGATGATATCAAGGATTTCTTAAATAAAGTATTTGAAGCGATGGACTTAAAGGTTGAGATCGTTATGACTGCAGAAGAAAACAGTAATGTGATCAATGTTGATTTAAAAGGTGATGACATGGGCGTTTTGATCGGAAAAAGAGGACAGACCTTAGATTCCCTTCAGTACCTGACAAACCTTGCTGTTAATAAAAATGCAGAAAGTTTTGTAAAAGTAAAAATCGATACCGAAGATTATCGTAAGAGAAGAAGAGAAACATTAGAGAATCTTGCAAAGAATATTGCATACAAGGTAAAGAGAACAAAACGTCCGGTTTCTTTAGAGCCGATGAATCCTTATGAAAGAAGAGTGATTCATTCTACCTTGCAGAATGACAAATTCGTAACAACACACAGTGAAGGAGACGAACCTTATCGTCATGTTGTTGTAACATTAAAGAGACAGTAAACCGGTTTTCATCCGTGTGTGATGAATGACACAAAAAAATTCGTGGCGGATAAAGAAAACGTCCACGAATTTTTTTGTATATGGAAATGAGGTATTATGCGAACAGATACGATTGCTGCGATTGCAACAGCTATGTCAAGTTCAGGAATTGGTATAATAAGAATCAGTGGAGATGAGGCAGTCGGGATTGTCGACCGTATTTTTTCAATGAAAAACGGAAAAAAATTATCTGATATGCCGACACATACGATTCATTATGGTCATATCAAAGATGTGGATGAAGTGATTGATGAAGTTATGGTTGTACTGATGCGGGCACCAAAAAGTTACACCAAAGAGGATACCGTGGAAATTGACTGTCACGGTGGTGTGTATGTCATGAAACGGGTGCTTGAGACAGTAATCAAATATGGTGCGCGTCCGGCAGAGCCGGGAGAGTTTACAAAACGGGCATTTTTAAATGGACGGATCGATCTTGCACAGGCAGAGTCTGTCATAGATATTATTCATGCGAAAAATGAATTTGCATTAAAGAGTTCAGAACAACAGCTTTCCGGTTCACTTTCGGCTGCAGTAAGGAAAGTCCGTGAAAAAATGCTGCATGAGATCGCATTTATTGAGTCTGCATTAGATGACCCGGAGCACATCAGTTTAGATGGATATCCGGAAACACTTCATGGAATTGTGGAAGAAGCGCAGAAAGAGATTCAAAAGCTTCTTGCAAACAGTGACAATGGAAAAATTTTAAAAGAGGGTATTTTTACCGTCATTATTGGAAAACCGAATGCCGGAAAATCATCTCTTTTAAATACGCTCGTGGGAGAGGAGCGTGCTATCGTTACAGATATTGCTGGTACCACGAGGGATGTACTGGAAGAACAGATCAACTTAAATGGAATCATTTTAAATGTGATCGATACAGCGGGAATCCGTGAGACGGACGATGTTGTGGAAAAGATCGGCGTGGATCGTGCAAAAAAATATTTAAATGAGGCAGATCTGGCAATTTATGTTGTGGATACATCGACACAGTTGGATGAAAATGATTTTGAAATCATGGAACTCTTAAAGGACAGAAAAGCGATTGTTCTTTTGAATAAGTCAGATCTTACACCGGTTACCGACAGCGAATCGATCAGAAAACATCTGGATAAAAAAATGATTGCAATCTCTGCCAAAGAACAGACTGGCATTGAGGAACTTGAGGAGACAATCCGTGAGATGTTTTTCACTGGAGAGGTTACATTTAATGATGAGGTGTATATCACAAACATTCGCCATAAAACCGCTTTACAGGAAGCACGGAATAGTTTAAATTTAGTGGTGCAGAGTATCTTAGACGGAATGCCGGAAGATTTTTATTCCATTGATCTGATGAATGCGTATGAAGAACTGGGAAGTATCGTTGGTGAGGCAGTCGAAGATGATCTGGTGAATGAGATATTTAGTAAATTCTGTATGGGCAAATAGTTGTCGCCATTGGACGACAACTATTGGAAGAATGCAAAAGCGGCATTCTTCTGGCGTGTTGGCAAGAACTGTAAGAGAGGTAAAGCAGCATTCTTCCAGTGTGCTGGATTTGATTTAAGATAATTTAGAAAGAAGGATAAAAGATGCCTGCGATTGAAGAAAATTATGATGTGGTAGTTGTGGGTGCTGGGCACGCAGGATGTGAGGCGGCACTGGCATGTGCAAGGCTTGGACTGGAAACAATTATTTTTACGGTCAGCGTGGACAGTATTGCGATGATGCCTTGTAATCCGAATATTGGAGGAAGTTCAAAAGGCCATCTTGTAAGAGAAATCGATGCACTCGGCGGACAGATGGGTATCAACATTGACAAGACGTTTATACAGTCGAAGATGTTAAATAAGTCCAAGGGGCCGGCGGTACATTCTCTGCGTGCACAGGCAGATAAAGTGAATTACAGCATGGAAATGCGGAAAACGCTTCAGAACACAGAGCATCTTACAATCCGGCAGGCGGAAGTGGCGGAGATCATTACAGTTCCGGCAAATTCTGCTGATGGAGAAAAAAAAGATGGACAGATGGTTGAGATTAATGGTGAGCTTCAGAAAATTACCGGGGTAAAGACTGTTTCCGGTGGAGTTTATCATTGTAAGGCAGTTGTGCTCTGTACGGGAACTTATTTGAGAGCGCGTTGTCTGACCGGAGAGATGATTACTTATACCGGACCGAATGGTCTGATGGCAGCAAATCATCTCACGGATTCTTTGAAAGCACACGGAATCGAGATGTTCCGTTTTAAGACGGGAACACCTGCGAGAGTGGATAAACGTTCTCTGGATTTTTCAAAAATGCAGGAGCAAAAAGGGGATGAGAGGGTAGTTCCGTTTTCTTTTACGACAAATCCGGAGGATGTGCAGATTGATCAGGTTTCCTGCTGGCTGACGTATACGAATCCAAAGACGCATGAGATCATCCGTGCAAATCTGGATCGTTCCCCGATTTATGCTGGAATTATTGAGGGAACCGGTCCGCGTTACTGCCCGTCGATTGAGGATAAAGTGGTAAAATTTGCAGACAAAGACCGTCATCAGATTTTTATTGAGCCGGAAGGAATCAATACCAATGAGATGTATGTCGGTGGTATGTCATCTTCTCTGCCGGAGGATGTGCAGCATGAGATGTACCGTACATTGCCTGGAATGGAGCATGTAAAAATTGTGCGAAATGCATATGCAATTGAGTATGACTGCATTAACCCAAACCAGCTTTATGCATCATTGGAATTTAAAAAGATTAAAGGACTTTTTTCCGGTGGACAGTTTAACGGAAGCAGCGGCTATGAGGAAGCAGCATGCCAGGGACTGATTGCAGGTATCAATGCGGCTATGAGCATTTTAGGAAAAGAACCACTGGTTTTAGACCGCTCGGAGGCTTATATTGGAGTACTGATTGATGATCTTGTGACCAAAGAAAATCATGAGCCATACCGGATGATGACTTCGCGTGCGGAGTATCGTCTGCTGTTGAGACAGGATAATGCAGATCTGCGCCTGACGAAAAAAGGTTATGAAATTGGCCTGATTTCAAAAGAGCGTTATGACTGGGTATGTAAAAAGGAAGAACTGATTGCACAGGAAATCGAGCGAGTGGCGAAAGTAAAGATCGGCGCAAATAAAAAAGTACAGGAATTACTGGAAAGTTACGATAGTATTCCTCTGAACACTGGAACATTTTTAACAGAACTGATCCGCAGACCGGAACTGGATTATGATAAACTTGCACCGATTGATCCGGAGCGACCGGATCTTCCGGCAGAAGTTGCCGAGCAGGTAAACATCAGCATCAAATATGATGGCTACATTAAGCGTCAGATGAAACAGGTCGAGAGCTTTAAAAAACTGGAAAAGAAAAAGATTCCGGAAAACTTTAACTATGATGATGTACCGAGTCTGCGTATTGAGGCACGTCAGAAATTAAAGACCTATTCACCGACTTCCATCGGACAGGCATCCCGTATTTCGGGAGTATCACCGGCGGATGTGTCAGTGTTACTTGTGTATATGGAGCAGATGAAATATCATGAGAAAGAGTCTGCAGAATGATAGAAAGACGAAACATATCTGTAACGGCAATGGTATTTTATAAAAGAAAAAAGTATATCGAGATATGAGTGTTGGATATGCATACTAAGAGAGAATGGAGATCAGAATGAGTTATAATCTGGAACAGTTTAAAGATGGATTAAAAGAACTTCAGATCGAGTTGAACGAGAAACAGATCAGTCAGTTCCTTAAGTACTATGAACTTCTGGTAGAAACGAATAAGGTAATGAATCTGACCGCCATCACGGAATTTGATGAGGTGGTAGAAAAACATTTTTTAGACAGTCTTTCTTTGTGCCGTGTATATGATCTAAAAATTGATGCTAAAATTTTAGATCTTGGAACCGGGGCAGGATTTCCGGGAATCCCGCTTAAGATTGCATTTCCAAATTTAGAGTTAGTGCTTGCCGATTCCTTAAACAAAAGGATTAAGTTTTTAAACCAGGTGATTGATGAACTGGAACTGAAAGATATTACTGCCGTTCATGCAAGAGCAGAAGAACTGGGAAGAAATAAAGATTACAGAGAACAGTTTGATGTATGCGTTTCCCGCGCGGTTGCAAATCTTTCTTCACTCAGTGAATACTGCATCCCATTTGTGAAGGTTGGAGGAAAATTTATTTCCTATAAGTCTGGCAGTATTGAGGAAGAAGTAGCAGAGGCAAAAAAAGCTGTTTTCGTTCTGGGTGGAAAAGTGACGGATGTGTATAAATTTGATCTGTATGAGCAGAAACGATCTTTTGTTGTGATCGATAAGGAAAAACATACACCGAAAGCATATCCGAGGAAAGCCGGCACTCCGACAAAGGAGCCGTTACACTAAAATAATAAGGGTAAAAGAAAGACATTTTATAAAAAAATAAAGTGTCATAAATAGAAAAACATTTTGTAAGAAAATAAAGTGTCATAAATAGAAAAACACTCTGCGTGAAAGCATCGTGTTATTGATCAAAAAAGTGACTGTGAAAAATTCCGACAGTCACTTTTTTGTATATTCATGTATTATTTTTCTTCACGTTCGAAAAGCATACGAATCACTTCTGCCAATTTATCCGGTGCCTCTAACTGAGGAAGATGTTTTACATTGGAAATATAGGCAGTTTCAATCATGGAACTTTGCTTTGCATAGCTTGTTACGATCTGAACGGAATCTGGATTACTTCTGCTTTCCACAACATAGAAAGGGATGGAAAGTTTCTTGAGTGCATGTAAAATACAGTTATCCATGTACTGGCCTTCAATGCTTGCCATTAAATATTTTCCGTGGCTGCCATTCATGTGGGAAGCTTCGTAGTAAGCATCTAACATTTTAGAAGAGGCAAGCTGCGGTTTGTTAAAATATTCTGTATAAAATAATTTCTGGATATTTTTTTCATGTGTTTTTACATTGTAAATAAATGTTCCAAGAATAGGAACTTCCAGTAATGCCTTCTTTAAAGTAGAAGAGTTACTCGGTGTTCGGTTGAATTTTTCCGGCATTGGCGGATTGATCGCAATGATCTTATGGAACAGATGATTATTCATGTTTTCTGCCAACGTTACAAAGGAAATAGAAGAACCGGTTGCAATTACAGTCGGGGCATCTTTGATAACTTCTTTTACAAAATCTGTAATAAGCTGAACATATAAATAGTTGGTGTAGGTCAGATAAGGTTTCTCGGAACGTCCACAGCCTAAGAGGTCGATCGTATATACCGTATGCTGTTTTTCAAGTTTCTTTGCATAACGGCACCACTCATAAGAAGAACTGAGTGGACTAAGATCATGTATTAATAAAACAGGTGTCCCGGAACCACGTCTTGTGTAATATATTTTGCCATTCTTCCAATCAAAAAAATTACCATTTTCCGTCTTTAATATATTTTTCATTGAAGCTGTAAAATCAATGAAACGATTTACTAAATGGATGGTTCCGGCGGCAAATGCAGTTAACAGAAAAAAGTGTCTGATGTTTTTTTTCATACTTTTATTCATAAATGCCTCCATATCTGCCAAATAACAGGCGTTTTTTTATAATAATATTATAGCCGCTTTTGTCTTCTTATACAAATAAATTTTATATTTTATCTTTTCAATAATGTAAATTTAGTATAAAATAAAAATGGTCTATTATTTATGTAATATAAAACGTATGTTCGAAGGAAGTATATGATAAGTGAGTATTTAAAAAAATTTCAGTCGGAGCTGATGTCGAATAAAGAAGAGATTCATAAGTCAGTCGAGGCACTGGAATTGCAGATTAAGGAAAATAAGGCATTTATAAAGCTTTTAAAAGAGGAAAATGATTCAAATTATGAATCATTTAGTCCAAGGGATGTTAATCCGAAGGGCAGAGAACAGATCCAGCATTTAGAAGATCAGCAGAAGCTTTTACAGGAACAGTTAGATACCAGAAAAAAAGAATATGTATCCTGCATTGCAAAGTTGGACGAATTAAATGAGGCAATCGCTGAATTAGAACAGAAGATAAATGATAGTGATTCAGATATCAGTGATGATATATTGCGTCTCAAGTTATTGGAGACGCAGGAAAATGAGAGGCAGCGTATATCAAGGGAATTGCATGATTCAACCGTGCAGAATCTGACGAGTCTGGTTCATAAAACTGAATTATGCAGTAAGTTGATTGATATGGATAAAGTCCGGTGTAAACTGGAATTAAATATCATGTCTAAGACGCTGCGGGACATTATCAATGATACACGGAACATGATTTATAATTTGCGACCGATGTCATTTGATGATATTGGCCTGGAAGTTACCATTGAACGTGCATTAGAGAAGTTAGAGAGCAGTGAAACAAAAAAGATAAATTTTTCTGTAGTCGGTGAGTCATATAAAATTAATCCTGTTATTGGAATTACATTGTTAAGGATTATACAGGAGGCATGCAGCAACGCAATCCGCCATGCAGATTGTTCCATAATAAAAGTTGTATTAAATTATCAACCGGGAACAATCATACTTTCTATTGAGGATGATGGAAAGGGATTTGCATATGAAGAAACGGAGTGTAGTTGTAAAGCCGATAATTCAGGATTTGGTTTATCTATGATGAAAGAAAGGGTATACCTTTTATCTGGAAAAATAGACATTCATTCGAAAATAAATGTGGGGACGAAAATCCAGGTTGAAGTTCCGATTGCCGAATAAGGAGGTACATAAAAAATGGCTGTAAAAGTTATGATAGCAGATGATCATTCAATGATTCGTGAAGGTTTAAAACAATTACTGGAGTTAGAAGGTGATTTTGAAGTTATTGCTGAAGCATGTGACGGAGTAGACTGTCTTGAAAGATTAAAAACAGTTGTACCAGATATTTTATTACTGGATATTAATATGCCAAATATGAATGGACTGGAAGTCCTTCAGAAAATGAAAGATATGAAAATGAAAGTCAAGGTGTTGGTATTAACGGTACACAATGAAGTAGAGTATCTTTTAAAGGCTGTTGATATTGGAGTAAATGGATATTTGTTAAAAGATTCTGAGTCTGCAGAATTGAAAAAAGCAATTTTAGCAGTTGTAAATGGAGAAGATTATATTCAGCCAAGTTTAATACCAGTTTTAAACTCCAAGATGATTGACCGGGATAGTGATAGCAGTAAGATTGAAAGTCTTACCAGAAGAGAACTGGAAGTTTTAAAGATGCTTTCTTATGGAACTTATAATAAAGAAATTGCAGAGCATTTGAATATCAGCGAACGTACTGTGAAGAATCATGTTTCTAATATCTTTAAAAAAATCGGAGTAACAGATCGTACACAGGCAGCAGTATTTGCGATTCGCAATAACCTGATTACCATCTAAGAAATTGATTATAAATTAACGTAATGATTTGAAGTGTCATTACAATGTTTCACGTGAAACATTGTAACGACACTTTTTTGATTCATGATAATAGAATGTTTGCAGAGCGTGCATTCTATTATTGAAAAATATACAAAGAATTGTATATTTTATTCTATTGTCTTAAAATAAGAAAATTGATAGCAATGCAATTAAATCTAATAAATATTAAGATTGCTATGATCTTCCTGATGCAGATTATCTTGGAGTAATGTGAAGAGCAATAATGATTAAGCTTTGACTCGATGCTTATTTGTGATTTAATTCATGAAAAAATATCACTGTAAATAAACGGGTAAACTAGGATTTACTAATTTTTTATCAAAGTTAAACAATGAATGTGGAATTTGTACCTCACAAAAAAATTACTGTAAATAGCACTGAATCAGGCTGATTGCAAGACTGACAAAATGGGCACAGGCAGCTTTTTATTTTATGTCTTTTTTATCAAAAATATTCTTATTTATAATAATAGATATGTTTATGGAATGTGGTGTAATGTGTCATCTAACATAGAAGATTTACCTGCAAGGTATAGAATCTATTGATTATAAAATTCTATTCTGTAAATAAAAAAACCGGTAGTTAAAAGATGAACGAAAATAATGATTTTGTGCTGAGCAGATTAGAACAGAGATAGAGTATAAAATGATAAATTATTATATCGGGGTACATTATTACAAAATATAATATTATAAAAATACGAAAAATATAAAATGACTACAAAGTAAAAACAAGTAAGTATATATTGGAGAGGTATAAATGGCTTAAAATAAGAAACAGTATTTAATCAATAAAGTTTAAGATTATGGTATATTTTGCATATTATGCAAATTAGAATACGATATTTTTCATCGTGCATAATATTATGATTTTACTGGAAAGCAATATGCACCAAAATAGTAAAATTAATATTATATAACTGTAAAATATCAAAGTGATTCATAGTTATTAATAAAATACTGAAAATATAGAAATATGATATGGTGGAAAAAATATACGCAATATTTGTGACTACGCATAAAATTAAGATGCAAGTAAAAATATTGTGTTTATTGAAAGCAGCGTGAGAGTGAAGCTTAATATGTAACCAATTAAAATAAGTATAAAATTGAATATGCAATGTTTCACGTGAAACATTGCATATTCAATTTTATCAGTGCTTATATGGTGAAAATTATTGTACGATAATATTTAGCAGGGTAAATAAAAATGAAATTATAGCACGTTAATATTTCAATAGAGTAAATAAAAATGAAATTATAGCACGTTAATATTTTAATAGAGTATACATAAATAAAATAATTACACAATAATATCTAATAGAGTTATATATAAATAAAATAATTACACAATAGTATTCTGATAAAGTATACATAAATGAAAGTATTCCACCCAATATTATAAAAGGTAAAATATATTTTAGTTGTTAAATACGAAATCAATACACAGATGTTTCACGTGAAACATTATTTATTGGATATTTTATCTGTCATATAAAAGTATAGAAGATTTCATGTTGAGTAAGCTATGCATCAAACAAAGAATCTCCAGAAGCAATAAAAAATATATAATTATTCAAATGTGAAATAAATATTAGAAGTAAAAATACACAAAATGTTTCACGTGAAACATTTTTTTATAGAAATGCATATATATAAGTGCTATAATGAAACCAATAAAGAAGGAAATGAGGATTATAATGAGCAGAATTATAGCAATCGCCAATCAAAAGGGCGGTGTAGGTAAGACAACAACGGCGATTAACCTTGCTTCCTGCTTAGCTGAAGCAGGAAAAAAAGTTTTAACAATTGATCTTGATCCGCAGGGAAATATGACAAGCGGATTAGGTGTAAATAAAAATGAACTGGAAAACACGGTATATGAATTAATGCTTGATGAATGTTCTATCAAGGAAAGTATGGTTGATACTGTAGTGGATGGAATGAAGATTATACCGTCCAATGTGAATCTTGCGGGGGCGGAGATTGAATTGTTAGGCATTGAAGATAAAGAATACATTTTGAAAAATGCTGTAGATTACGTTCGTGATGATTATGATTTTATCATTATTGATTGTCCACCATCATTGAATATGTTAACAATTAATGCTATGACCACAGCAGATTCTGTACTTGTTCCAATCCAGTGTGAATATTATGCTTTGGAAGGACTCAGTCAGTTGATACATACCATTGATCTTGTTCAGCAGAGATTAAATCCGGAACTTCACATTGATGGTATTGTGTTTACTATGTATGATGTAAGAACAAATTTGTCAAATCAGGTTGTAGAAAACGTAAGAACAAATCTTGATACCAAAATTTATGATACATTAATACCTAGAAATATCCGTCTTGCAGAGGCACCGTCACACGGACTGCCTATCAATATGTATGATACAAAGTCAGCAGGAGCGGAAAGCTATCGCATGTTAGCAAAAGAAGTTATGGAAAGGAAGAATGTATAAAAGTATGGCAACAAAAAAACGTGGTCTGGGACAGGGAATTGATTCATTGATTCCAAATAAAGTAAATGCAAATAAAGAAACTGAGACGGTAAAAGTAAATGCTGGTTCTGAAAAAAATGAGACAGATGGAATCTTTGTTAATATCAATAAAGTGGAACCAAACAGAGAACAGCCTAGAAAAAACTTTGATGAGGATTCATTGGTGGATTTATCAGAATCCATTAAGCAGGTGGGAGTGCTTCAGCCGTTACTTGTATTGGATAAAAAGGATTATTATGAAATCATTGCTGGGGAACGACGTTGGAGAGCCGCAAAACTTGCGGGACTAAAAGAAGTTCCGGTCCGGATCATGAATCTTACCGATCAGGAAGTTGTAGAAATTTCATTAGTAGAAAATATACAGAGAGAAAACTTAAATCCAATCGAGGAAGCGTTTGCATATAAAAGACTTTTAACAGAGTTCCATTTAAAACAGGATGAGGTTGCGGAGCGTGTTTCTAAGAGCAGAACCGCTGTAACAAATTCTATGAGGCTCTTAAAATTAGATGAACGTGTTCAGCAGATGGTAATCGATGATATGATCACAACCGGCCATGCAAGAGCACTGCTTGGAATTGAGGATGCGGAGAAACAATTTGCAACTGCACAGAAAATTTTTGATGAAAATTTAAGCGTGCGTGAGACAGAAAAACTGGTAAAGAAAATTCAAAACAATAAAGATATTCCAGTAGAAAAGAAAAAGGTTTCAGATCCTGCAATGGAGGCAATTTATCATGATTTAGAGGAGAAGATGAAATCAATTCTTGGAACAAAAGTTGCTATCAACAAAAAAGATGATCAAAAAGGAAAAATAGAAATAGAATATTATTCTATGGATGAACTGGATCGTATTATTGATCTGATCCGCACAATTGCATAAAATATACATATACAGAACATTTGTTCTAAAAGGTGAAAGGTAAAATAATGATATCAAAATATTTAGGGTTTGACTCAGATTATATTATTATAGGGCTTTGTGGAGTTCTTTTGATTTTATTTATATTAACAATTGTAAATATTGTTCAGATGAAAAAATTAAAAAAGAATTACCGCATTTTTATGAGTGGAAAAGATGCAAAGACACTGGAAGATACATTGATTCAAAGGTTAGATCAGGTTGATTCCCTGTTAGAATCAAATGAAGAAAATGACAGCAATATTAAAGTACTCTCTAAAAATATGCAGCGTACCTATCAGAAGATGGGATTGATCAAGTATGATGCATTTCATGAGATGGGAGGAAAATTAAGTTTTTCTCTTGCAATGTTAGATATGCGCAATAATGGATTTATTATTAATGCAATGCACACCAGAGAGGGCTGCTATACATATATTAAAGAAATTATTGATGGTAATTCTGTAATTGTTTTATCAGAGGAAGAACAGGAAGCTTTAAAACGTGCAATGGATCCGAATGGTAATTTGAAAAATTCGGATGAGGAATAGTGTGAGAAATAAAGTTATGGAGAAATAATGAGAATACGGCAGGTCAAATCACTTGTAGGCGGAGAAACACTGGTGGAACCGGTTATAACAAAAGAAAAAGAAATATTGATTTCCGGTGGAACGGTGTTAAAACCGGAGTATTTGGATCTTATTTCTTTTTTGGGTATCGATACCGTATGTATTGAAGATCCGTATGAAGCCTTTGAAACAACACATTTTATTATCAGTGAAGAGAGAAAACAATATTATGTCTGTGAAGTTCAAAAAATCCTGGAAAATCATATTTACCATGGAAAAAATTCATTGAACAAAATGACGGACCTTGCAAATGAAATTGTCAGGGAAATAACGGAAGAAGAACAGCCAAAAGTCATAGATATAGAAGAACGCAATGGAAGTCTTTATGAGCATACCGTCCTTGTGACCATGTTGTCTTTGGTGGTTGCAAAAATGTTAAAAGTAAAAGAAGAATCTTATATTGATATTGCAATAGGGGCACTTTTGCATGATCTTGGTATGCGTTACATCACGGTTCCATATATTAATTTTGATATGGATAACAGACCGGCATCGGAAGTATTTGAATTGAAAAAACATACAATACTGGCATATTCAGCGTTGGAAGGTGAGGACTGGATATCGCCTGTTTCAAAAAAGATGGTATTATCGCATCACGAAAGAAAAGACGGTTCCGGTTATCCTTTAAAACAAAAAACAAAAGATATCGAGTGTAATATATTGCAGGTATGTGATGCATTTGATTGTATGATTTCCGGAATGGAATGCAAAAGAATCAGTGTACAGCAGGCACTTGAGACAATGATAGAGGCAGCAGATCTTTTATTTGAACGAAAAATCGTAAAAGTATTACAGAAAATAGTTGCATATTATCCGGTCGGTACGAAAATCCGGCTGAATACAGGAGAAACAGGAATCGTTGTATGCCAGACGGACAATTCTATCCGTCCGGTCGTTGCTGTCTTAGATCAGGATAATCAGATGACGGAAATCAGATATGACCTGGCAAAAAATAAAAAAATATCAATTCTGCAGTTGGTTTAAGAATGGAGATTAGTGTGAAAAATAAGTTTTTTCACACGCAAGATTTGTGCTTACGCACAAACTTGAGATGCGCAAAAAACAGCGCAAGAATGGAGATTAATATGCATAAATTTTTAAGAGCAGTCGGTCTTTCGGATATTAAGAAAGAAGAACTCGAAAAAATATGTAAAGATATAGAAGAAAAACCGGACACAATTAAGGTGGCAGAGGATTCGGAAGGAAATGAATTTGCTGAACTTTGTCATCAGTTTGGCGACTTTTTTGGTCTGACGCTAAGAGGTACTTACCAGGAAGATGACACATTTGAGATGGATTATTACTATCCGTATTTTTTTGGCACAATGTTATCCACAAGAGAACAGGCAGAAGTGGAAAAACATGCGGAAAAAGAGTCCTATGCGGGGATATGTGATGAAGTCAGAATAGGAGTGACGTTAATTTTCTATCTGCAGAATGTTGTGGATTTTCTGGCTGTAAAAGGATCAAAAAAATATATGAATCTGGAGGAAGGTGTTATTTTAGGTGCGCTTTCTACAGAAGGAAAAATTTTGCTTCCAATTAATAAAACTGAGAAAAAAAATAAGCAGAACCAGCAGAATACAACGGACCGTAATTATCTGGTAGCAGCCGCAAGAGATGGGGATGAAAATGCGATCGAGAATCTGACGTTAGAAGATATTGATACATATTCCATGTTGTCAAGACGTATTACGCATGAGGATGTACTCAGCATTGTGGATTCTTATTTTATGCCATATGGCATTGAGAGTGATCAGTATGCAATTCTGGGCGAAATATTAGATTGCAGGCTGGAACAGAATAATCTTACCGGAGAAAATGTCTGGGTGTTTGATATCTGCTGTAATGAAATGAACTTTGGAGTCTGCATTAATCAGAAGGATCTGGTTGGAGAACCACAGGTTGGCAGACGTTTTAAGGGCATTGTGTGGATGCAGGGAAGTATAAAATATAGAGAATAAGTGTAGATATTTTCCAATGTCATTAACTTAAAAGCAGAAGATATTTATTCCTAAAAGGATTAGATATCTTCTGCTTTTTTTGATATGCTTATATTGTAAAAAGAAGCCATGAACCTGCTCAAAAAAAGGATTTCTGCTTTTTGCTAAAGTTAATGACATTGACTATTTATAACCTTCTGAAGAAAAAGGAATTCCGGTGGATCCAGTTGGATGGCGGAAAGTATCGCATCTCAAAGAAGAGTTTCGATGACTGGCTCGATAACTTGGAACAGTAAAAAACAGGGTGTTGATCAGGCAGATTTTGTCTGCATCGACATCCTAAATTTTTATCTGGATTTGAGATATGATATAAGAAAAAACACTAACAATAAAAAGACAGGAAGTGAAGAATAAATGGCAACAGCAATTATGAAACAAAAGAAGTTCCAGAAATGGACGATGTTGAAGAAGTCATTTCGAAGATTTCACAAGAAAGTCCTTACAAACGGCGTCCAACACAAAAGAGAACCTGGATGACAGTGCCGGAAAGATACGAATCAATATTGCCAGCTTTGAAAAATGGTACGCCAATCAGATTAAATATCATAAAGTTACCGGAGAAGAACCAGGGAAAAAATTGAAATTCTGCTGATGAAGTAATAAATTCTATATCCAAATGAGTATCTTTATTGTGCATATGGAGAATCTATCTCCATCAAATCTATTGAAATCTCCATCATTTAGCATTAAAATGATGGAGATTTCAATGAGAAATTTTGATTATATTACAAATCCTGCGAAGTTGCTGACACCTGAAATTGTTCAGATGGTTGGCAGTATTCATGAGCATAAAGGTAAACAGGAATTATTTCTGGAAGCAAACATAGATGAACTGAAAACACTTCTGGAAGTTACTTTAATTCGGGAGCATCTAACCGAATTGAAGGTATATTTACAAGTGATAAACGTTTGGAAGAACTGGTAAGTCAGAAAGCAGAGCCACGTAATCGGTCTGAACAGGAAATTGCCGGTTATCGTGAAGTGCTGGCTACGATTCACGAAAGTTATGAATATATCACTCCAAAACCAAACATTATTTTACAGTTACATCGTGATTTATATTCTTATTCCCAAGGAAACATCGGTGGTACCTATAAGAATTCAGACAATGTAATTGCAGAAACCGATGCCGGGGGAGACCAAAAAGCTCGTTTTATTCCAGTTCCAGCTTTTCAGACTGCAGAAGCAATAGACGAACTTTGCGCTCGTTTCCTTGAAGCATGGGAAGCAAATCTCATTGATAAATTGATTTTAATCCCCATGTTCATTCTGGATTTTCTGTGTATTCATCCTTTTAATGATGGAAATGGTAGAATGAGCCGTCTGTTGACTTTATTGTTGTTCTATAAGGCTGGATATATCGTTGGAAAGTATGTCAGCATGGAAATGCTGATTGAAAAAACGAAAGAAACATATTATGAAGCTCTTCAAGCAAGTTTGGTCGGTTGGCATGAGGATGAAAACAGTTATGAGCCTTTTGTTAAGTATTATTTAGGTATTATGTTGAAAGCATACAATGAATTTGAAAGCCGTGTAGAACATTTGAAGTACCATAATCTTTCCAAGCCGGATAGAATTAAGGCAGTGATTGATAATAAGGTCGGTAAGATAACGAAGAAGGAAATTATGGAACTATGCCCTGACATAAGTAAGGTTACCGTGGAAAGAACACTGACGGATTTAGTTAAGAGTGGGTATATCGCAAAGGTCGGTGCAGGTCCATCCACCGGTTATGTCCGTATTTGAAAAATTATTTTCAGATTTCCATAATAATATTATTACTACTTTGAATTAATCAATTTACCAGTCAAAAACGCATGGACAAACCGTCTCGTATGCGTTATATTATTTATAGACAAGAAAATATCTTGTGCTTTCGATAGGAAGTTTAATTGAATACTGTTTACCATGATCGAACGTACGAAGCATGGTGGTCATATAACAGATGTCGATGGTAATATCAAGGCATTCCCCGATTATTAGCTGGAGCAAACAATCAGCTAACTTTCAGAGCTTGACAGAGCTTGACAGAGGGGGTATTCAGAATAACTCAAATTGAATCGGAAACAGTTTTTAATAGTGTCCCATATGGGTTTACCTTACCTCAGATTGACAGAGAGTGACAATTGGTTGGAGTTCTCCTAAGGGACAACTAAGTGCAGACCATTTAGTGAGAAGCAACAGGATTTTAGAGTTTGCAAAAAGGCTAAAATCAATATATAATAACAGGAGCAATTCATCACGCAAGTGATTGGATTCATAAACATGGCAGCCGGAGCCAAAAAGGCTGAAAAGCCCGAAAATACGGCATTTGTTCCCTTAGTTAAATGGATATAACGGGGTCCTCCTAAGGTTCAATCATGGTTGAGACTTATGGAAGTTGAGAAGTGATAAGTCAGAGTTCGATTCCAACAGGGATTGACCTGAATGTCAAAATAAGATACAATGGAAATTCATCACAAGAGTGATTGAATTCATAGATATGGCAGCCGGAGCCAAAAGAGCTGAAAAGCCCGAAAATACGGCATTTGTCTCCTTAGTTAAATGGATATAACGGGGTCCTCCTAAGACTCTATTGTAGGTTCGATTCCTATAGGAGACGCTCATTTTTAGCGGTAATGAAGATAGTTTCATTGCCGCTTTTTTCATGCAGAATTGTAATTTCAGTGACAAATTTGTCAGCGAAACAAGGCTGAAAATACTGATTTTGTCAGCGGGGATGGATGCTTGTCACCGATTCATATTTTTCGGTCTGTCACCCAAAGAGATTAACTACAGTGTAGGATGAGTTTTGGGGTGTAAAATTAGGAAAAGCAGTGAGACAAAACACTATATTCTTGCCTGTGATATCAGGCCTGTCGGAAGAGTCCGTTCAGATTAGATAAATACAATCTATTCTGGACGGGCTTTTTTTGCGTTCAGGGAAAGGAAGTTGCCTATGGAAGAAAAGAAGGAATTGCTGGATCAGGATGAAAGGGTTGTAGAGATTGAGCTGGAAAGACTTCGGGGATTTGTAAACCATCCATCGTATGGGAGTTTCCCATGAACAGCTCAGGGCAGATGATCTGGAGAATTCACCGGAGATCAGACCAGTAGTGATCATGGGAATGAATGAGGTCATGAAGGAAATGATGGGACCGGAAGTATATGAGATGTTTGGAATTCCGGATGATGCGGAGAAAACTATGTACGTTGCAACAGTCCCTGATAAGAATTCCGGAGCGGGAGTAATTGCCTATCAGGATTTCATGGATCAGGCAGCAGAAAGAGTTGGCGGAGATTTCTTTGTGCTTCCGTCTTCCATCAATGAGATCCTTTTGGTTCCCGATAATGGAGACATGACAGCTGATGCGCTCAGGGATATGGTAAAGGATGTGAATGCCAAGGAGGTAAGTCCGGAGAAAAGACTTTCTGATAATGTCTAAGGGGATTGGGGATGTGCCTCCAACAAGCAAAATGCGCCCGTGTACGTACGGGGGCACTGCTTGCTAACTTGCGAAGCAACAACGATTGCGGTCTTAGTGAGTCATTTATGTACAGCAGAGAATATCATAGATATTAAGCCGATACAGGAGCGATGTTACTGGTAGATGTATATTTCTTGTTTAGGTAAGATTCAGATTTCAAAAGAAACTGTCACTACTTGCTTGTTGAATTGAGTAGTTAATAGTTGAAAACAATAGTAAACAGTAGTATAATTGAATATGAGTTATTGTATACTTATGTGATGGAGATATTAAGATGGCAAGACCTAAAAAGAATGGAACATATTTAAATGTTTGCATAGAAACTTCAATATACAAAAGACTTGAAGAAATATGTGACGAAGCGGGACAGACAAAAACAGTAGCTGTAGAAAGAGCATTAAAAAAATATTTTGATGAGTATGATGCTAAGCAAAAAATTATAAATGAACTTACAGCTAGAAATTATTAAGGGTAAGAGTAAGAAGGAGTGGCTATGTCTGGGAATTCGATATTAAACAGTGCAAAATATTCCTCAAATAATACAGATGAATGGTACACAACATATGAAACCATAGAAGCAGAAATACAATATTATACTGAGCAGTTCTATGGAAAAACTATACTATGTAATTGTGATGATCCGTATGAGTCAAATTTTTGTTATTTCTTTATGAAGAATTTTAATAAGCTTCATTTAAAAAAACTAATATGTACATCATATTCTGGTTCAAAAATTGATCAAATAAAAAATAATAATCAAATTACATTAGACATGCTTTTTGATGAATTAAAATGTTCGAATGACAATCAAGGCTATGTGTTAATTATAAGCAAGATGCCTGGAAAAGATGGAGAAGAAGTCGATGATGAAACCATTGAAGCAGTACTTTCAAAGAAAGGTGTTGTTAAAAAATTAAAAGGAAGTGGAGATTTTAGAACGGACGAATGCATTAAGTATCTAAAACAATGTGATATCTGTTGTACAAATCCCCCGTTTAGTCTATTTGCAGAATTATTTTCTTTGCTAATAAAGTATAGGAAACAATTTTTATTAATCGGAAATCAGAATGCTATTACATATAAAGAAATTTTTCCATACATAAAGGAAAATAAAGTATGGGTTGGATATAGATTCGGTGATATGGCATTCAGAGTCCCAGCAGATACTGAACCACGGAAAACAAGATTTTGGATTGATGAAACTGGACAGAAATGGAGAAGTCTTGGAAACGCTATGTGGCTTACCAACATAGATATTGAAAGAAGACATCATGAATTGAAGTTAACAAAATATTTTGATCCTAAGCTATATCCCCAATTTGATAATTTTGATGGTATAAATGTTACAAGAGTAGCAGATATTCCGAAGGATTATGATGGAATAATGGGAGTGCCCATTACGTACATCAAATATCATAATGGTTCGCAATTTGAAATAATAGGTGAAGCAAATCATGGTTCTGATAATGAGTTTGATTTATTTAAGCCAAGAGTAAATGGCAAGGAGTTGTTTAAGAGAATCTTAATTCGCCGAAAGGATAATTTAAAATGAATATGGAATTTAGAGTACTAGATTTATTTTGTGGAGCTGGGGGATTATCGTGGGGACTACATAAAAACAAAAATTTCAAAACGGTAGTTGCATTAGATTTTGATAAAAATGCGGCAAATACTTTTAAAAAAAATATGCCAGAAGTCGAAGTAATAGTTGGAGACATTACAGAAAATGATATAAAAGAAAAAATTATTGATTTGGCTAATATGAAAAAAGTAAATATGATTGCAGGCGGTCCGCCTTGTCAGGGTTATTCAATGAAAGGGAAAAAACTTGGATTAGCCGATCCAAGAAATTTTCTTTTTAGAGAATATCTGAATATTGTTGAAAAAATTCAACCGGAAGTATTTATAATAGAGAATGTAAAAGGATTGCTAATTGCATCAAATGGATGGTTTAAAGAAGAAATAGTTCACTCAATAGAAAAAATGGGGTATAATGTTGAGTATGGTATTCTAAATGCTTCTGACTTTGGCGTGCCCCAATCAAGAGAACGAACTATTTTCATTTGTTCTAAGGAAAAGCATATACCACTTCCTGTTTCTACAGTAAGTAAAAAAACAACAGTACGTGATGCTATAAGCGATTTGTCATATTTGAATTCCGGAGAAGGATGTTTTGAACAAACATATAGTATGGATGCGCAAAGCGAATACCAAAAGCTTATGAGAAAAGGAAGTAGCCAATTATATAACCATGTGGCGTCAAATCATAAAGCAGTAGCCATTGAGAAACTTAAGTTGATTCCACCGGAACAGGGGAAAGAATGTCTGCCCGAAGAGATGCTTGGAAAACAGAAATTTAAGACTACATGGGGACGATTGAAATGGGACGAGGTATCACCTACTATTGATACACGGTTTGATGCTTCATCGAACGGAACTAACAATCATCCATATTTACATCGTGCCATTACGCCGAGAGAAGCTGCAAGACTGCAATCTTTTGATGACAGATTTATATTTTATGGTTCAAAAGTATATATCAGAAAACAAATCGGAAATGCTGTTCCACCATTATTGGCCAAGGCAATAGCTGATCAGATTGAACGATTCTATTCTACAGAAGGGGGTTCATTATGAATGTAGAAATGGCATATTTGCTGGGTATGATTACTGGTAATGGAGAAATACAAAGAGGACCTACGGAAACTACAATATCAATAGATATTCCACATAAAAAACTGGAAACAGAATTTCAGAATGATGTTGGAATATATGTTAGAGCAAGTATTACAGATATTAGAACAGTATTAGAACCCTTGCTAGGTACTTCATTGACATTTTCTCAAAGTGCGAATTATTCATTACTTTCTTTCAGAAAACCAAATGAAGACTATTTAATGAGAGAAGTTCTGCGGTACATTGGCGGAGCCACATCCTCAGACAATGTGAGAATCTCGCCGGAAGTATTCAATTTTACTTTTGATGAGAGAAAACAATTTGTTAAAGGATTTGCTGATGTTACAGGTTATATAAGAAGAAGCAATTATGCGTTCTCGGAACCAAATTATCGAGTATATTTTGAAATTCCTCATAATTGGGAATTGGTTGTTGATTTTTGCAATTTGTTGAAAAGCATTGATATACCTGTTCAAGCTATAGATTGGGCCCATCCTAATATGAGAGACGGAAATCTTACAAAATACAATCAAGGGAAATGTGATTTTTGGAAAAAAGAGCATCAGGTCAAAGTGTGGGCGTTGGAGTTCCAACCAGTAGGATTTGTTGTATTACATAAACAGCAAGCATTAGATTATTTTGCTGAAGAACAGAAAAAACCATATATAATGGCAGGAAAGGACCCGGCTACTAGGTTGCATCGCTATTATTGGGAATTGACACAGAGAAGAAAAGAAAAACCAGCACACCCAGGAGAAAATGATGACTTTATTCCAGAAGAAATACGAGGTAAACATTACGAAAGCTGGACAGAAATTGCTAGAGATTTAGGATATAAAAAGGATGAATAATGTAAGACTTGAGGAAGAATTATATGAGCCAATGAGACTATGGCTTGAACGTTATGTCAAAGATAGATACAAGGGGTATGATGTTGTTGCTGTTGATGCACATGCAGAGCGGTTAGATAGGGTATTGGCAAAATATAATATTGTAAATGAAATGGCAAATGGCGTAGATATTCAGATAGATGTTCTAGCTATTGCAAAAAAGAATTCAGATGTGAAGTTGTTTTTCATTGAAGCAAAAAAAACACAGTTGACACTCCGAGATTTGGGACAACTTTGGTCATATTGTAAATTAGTTGTTCCAGAAGAGGCATTTTTAATGTCATCATTAGGATTCGGAAGTTTAAATAAACTACTCAATGCCTTTAGAAGAGAAGATCTTTTAGATTTTGGTGATGGTAAAAAAATTAGGAAGATGAAAGTCGCAAAATGGGATATTAGGACAAATGCTCCAGACATGATGAGCATGGTGCCTAAAATATAATTTAAAAGGAGAAGTGTATATGGGAGTTGCACAACAAATTGATGACTTTTTCAAAAATTCAGGACAGACAGTTTTCATTGAGGCGGAAGCTAAAGAAAGTAGAATGCGTGATTTTATCGCAGAATACAACAGAAGACTTTCGGAAAATTTAAGTATCTCGGATGAGGGAATCATATCTCTTGAAAATGATGCGAACAAGTGGGGACTTGAACTTCGTTGTTATTTTAATAATCGAAATGGTTTTCCTGCCGGAGTACAAATAACATCCAATCGAGCATATCGTCCGGAGTATTCTTACAGATTCAATGATGTTGATCTTATCTGGGATTTGTTTGATCTGGGATATAGAATTGGTACTAACGGATAGAGAAATAACTAAGGCATAGCACTAATCGTGGCGCTATGCCTCAACTGTTTCTGGGAGAATCATCCGGTCATCAATATAGTAATCGCAGGATATCTTCCGGCTATTGTGTCCGTAGACTTCGATGATCTCAGGTAGGTTGTCATTGACTGCATCAAATTCAAGATCCTGTTCCCTACACCATTCGATTGCTTTTGACAGGGCTTCCCCGGCACGGCAGGTCCAGAGAATGAGTTTATTGCCATTGCGTTTCCATTCCTGGAGGTAAGCAATCAGAGCAGTGTTGGGTTGACCAAGTTCTGACCATTTGCTATAGCAGAGAGTCCTATCAAAATCAACGGCAATCGTTTTGAAAGGAACTGTTTCATTTTCCATTAGAGTCATGGTTTTCGTATTTTGGCAGAGGCAATGGAAAAGAATCTGCCATATGAACTGAAGTGCCCATCTCTGTTAATATGTGGAACTCAAGACCATGCCGGTTCATGTATAAGGTATAACAAAGCATGGCACCAAAAGAGCAAAATTCCTTTGAAGTGGATTGAAGGAGCTGGACATAATTCTAATACAGATAAACCGGAATTGATAAACAGTTTAATAGAAGAATTTGCCGCAGGTATTTAATAACAGACAACTCCCAGATTATGTAATCGCAAAATCAGGATTTGGCGATTGGATAAATTTAGTTTTCGTTGTAAAAACCTTTATTTTAGGGCATTGCTACGGAAAGTAGCAGAAAAATAGTGAAATGACAGCTAATGTTTCTTGTTTGGTAAAGGTTAATTTACTAATCTGTGAAGGAAGTAAAACAAACCGAAAACGGAGATAGAAAAATGACTTTAGAAGAACAAATTAAACATTACAGAAAACAGGCTGGACTTTCACAGGAGAAGATGGCTGAGAAAATCGGTGTATCAAGACAAGCCATTACAAAGTGGGAAAATGGAACAGGAACACCGGATATTGCAAATCTGATGGCAATAGCAGATCTCTTCCAGATATCAGTAGATGAATTACTTTCGAATGAAAAATCAGAGAAAAAGCAGTCTAATTACATCTATGAAAGTCGTACTGAATACGATATTGATGGTAAGAAGAATTTTGATATCAAGCTTGGTGGAGCATATGCTGTAGATTTAAAGGCATATCATGGAGAAAAAATTGAAGTCGCAATGTTTTCAAATGTCTATAAGAATCTTCTGGCAGATTATAAAGTAAAGATTGATGATATAAAAAACCGAATCGATATTGATCTTAACAGATTTAATGAAGCCAGTGAAGCAGATGCAAAGGAGAGTTTGGTCATTACTATTTTTATTCCAGTAAAATATATTGGAAAAATCGAATTATCAGTTAATGCAGGGACACTGAATATTACTGATATAGAAAATGAACATATTGAGGTAAATGGCAAAATTAGCGAAGTTACACTTCAGGGAAATAAAAGTGAAATTGAGATAGATTCAAATCTTGATATGCAGATCAGTGTTTTATCACATGAGGGTGCGCTTGAAATTAATCAGTTGTCAGCAACATCAAGACTTACAATTCCTGCAGATTATAGATTTAGAAGCACAAAAAAGGGAATAGCAACTCATATTTATTATGAGAGACAGGACAAAAAGGTTGATGACTTTTCAGATGCCGAAGCAGACAATTACATTGAGCTCAATGGTATAAAGAGTGAGCTTGTGATTGTAGAGGCTGAGGTGTAGTCATGGAAAAGTATATATATCGACCGGTCAGATTCTATTTGATTACATTTGCCTGCACTTGGTTCTGGTGGCTATTTGCAATTTTACTTAATGAAGGGACGGGGCTTTATCTTGGAATGTTTCTTGGCTTGGTTTCACCTGCCGTGGTTGCCGTAGTAACTGTATTTACGTCTAAGAATAAATCACTCATTAATGACTTTAAGAAGAAGCTGATTGGGTTTTATAGAATAAAACCTAAATATATATTAATTGCAGTGCTGATATTTGCTGTGATAGTGACGGCTTCAATCGGTACATCAGTATTATTTGGCGGCAGTATAAATCAGTTTTCATTTACAGAAGACTTTTCATTTTCTATAGGTGGTACGTCTGCATTTCTTACAATTTTGTTGGCATCCTGCATAGAGGAGTTAGGTTGGAGAGGTTATGGAGAGGATGCTGTTGGTGCATACAACAGTTGGTTTAAGGAGTCTATCATCTTTGGATGTATCTGGTCTTTGTGGCATGTGCCATTATTCTGGATACCTGGAACGTACCAGTATGGACTTAAAGAGATGGAAATCATGTATGTGATTAACTTTCTTCTTAGCGTGATACCACTTGATTTCCTTCAGACATGGGTATATGTAAAGAATAACAGAAGTATGCTTGCAACAATTATTTTTCACAGATTTTTCCCAGTCACTTATACAGCAGAGCAAATGAGGCGGGAAATATTGGAAATGTTGAAATTAAATATGAAAAAATATTGGGATGCGTAAAGGAGAAAAGGATTATGTGTAAAGTAATAGCAGTCTCGTCCTCTGGGTTCTCGCCAATTATATCTTTGCCGTGATCTCACACCTGCGCGCTTCATTTCCGGCAGTTCTTTTGCTCTCCGTGCGCCTGATGGCAGGTCACATCAAAGAAACTTTCATCTTATTATTTACAATGGCCGGCGCCTGCCTCATCGTCTTCCAGGTTCCCGGACTTTTCGTCCTTTTTCCCGGAATCCTCTGCGGCATCGCCAGCCATCTGATTGAGCCTGGTTTAAAAAAGGCTCTTGCTATTGATTAATCCAGTTCTTTATAGTCAAAACTGCGGAATTCTGCTGTCTGATCGTATCCGGAGTAGTCCACGCATGCCATGCCGACAAATGCTCCGGTGAAGAATCCACCGTATGACTGGAGTACGTAATCATCGGACAATACAGCGGCATCCAGTGTGCCCGGAATCTCTGTATAGTTCTTTCCGTCAAAGGAATACTCGTAGCTGTAAGACTGCTTTCTTACTTTTGTGCGAAGCCATACAAATTCAACATCATCCGGTACCGGAATCGCATCGTCGCGAAGGAACGAACGATATCCGCCACGATTGCACTCTGCCACTTCGATCACGCGGCCATTTTTCTCATTCCACGTAACGAAAGCGAATGACCAGTGCTTATCATTGTAAAAATTTGTCAATCCAGCCATCTGCTGATAGTTGAACGGATCAAATTTCACTTTCACTTCGGCATCAAAGTTAAATGCCTGCCAGCGTTTAGCCACCAACGAAAGCTCATGCTTATTGCTGAGGGATCCTTTTCCGACCAATGTCAGCCTGCCATCCCCTGTCGTACCCATTTCCTCGGTAAATGGTACGCGGAGGGTATTCCACTCATCATGAAGTTTTGGTGTGTCAAATTCATCATGCATCGAATGATCTGCCGGTGCTTCTGTCAAGATTGCATCTTTCGGTGCATCCACAAGCACTTTTCCGCCATGTCCGCCCTCGATACGAGGCCAGCCTTCTTCATCCCAGTATACTTTCTGAATTGCCGTCTCACGGCCAAGCGGACACCAGCCGCGTGGGTCGATCGAACTTTCATTTTCGTGGTTCCACGGTCTTCCACACAAACTTGCATAATACCACTCACCGCCGGGAGTCTCTACGAGAGCACCATGTCCCTGCTTCTGGATCTCAAGTTCCGGCGTATCAAAGTTTGTAATAAACGGATCGCCAGGCTCTGTCTCAAAACTCAACGCATCTAACGTCTTTGAACGAGCTACTACTTCCTGATGTGTCCAAACGGTTCCACCCTGTGCAGCAAACAGATAATAATATCCGTTGATCTTATACAAATGTGGTCCCTCAACCAGTTTAACGTCCGTTCCGGCGTAGATCGTACGTGCTGTCTCCGGTTTTAATTTCATTGTATCTGTGTCAAATTCTGTCACTGTAATACCGTCAAAAGCATGGTGGTATTCGCGATGATCCCATGTCTGCTGAACAAGGTATTTGCGTCCGTCATCATCATGGAACAACGATGCGTCAAATCCCACACCATTGACACGGATCGGATCCGACCATGGTCCGCGGATATCTTCTGCCGTCGTCAGATAATTGATCATATCTTTGAACGGTCCTTCGGTTACTTTTACATCCGTATAAATCAGCCAGAATTTTCCATCTGCATAGGAAAGATCCGGCGCCCAGATACCTCCCGATGACGGATTTCCTTTCATATCAAGCAATGTCGTCGTGGACAATGCGGATGGAAGAAGATTCCAATGTACTAAATCTTTTGACTCGTGCAGACGAACTCCCGGAAACCACTCAAACGTAGAGTTCGCAATGTAATATGTATCATCCACACGGATAATGGATGGATCTGCATTAAATCCCGGCAAAACCGGATTTTTAATCTGCAACATAACTGTATGCCTCCTTACTATTAATCTATCTCTATCATACAGGAAAATGGGGGGGTTGCAAAGGGAAAAAGAAGAAAAAGAAGAATTTATTCATCCTCTGCCTGAGCAAGCATGGAAGTAGCTGCCTGCTGCAAGATGCTCTCTTTCGAGAATCTTGTCATCTCATCTGCCATATCAGTATCACGGATACGGGATTCAGCGGACTGCAGGTTCTCAGATGTGTTGTCATCAACTTTGACAGTGTACTCAAGACGGTTCTGAATCAATGTCACTTACAGGTCATTTTTATACATGTTCTGATAAAATTTTATGCGGTCTTGGAAGAATGTATGCCGGTGGAGGAGAACTTACGGAAAATATTGATGATGTTGGAGGAGCAGGAACAGCAGAGTTTGCAAGTAAAGCCATTGATATATTTTATATGAGTAGAAAATAAAATTTCAGTAGTCGATTGGATGAGATAAGTATAAGTGTAAAGGTGGGAGTAGTAGCTTCCACCTTTTTCAATCGAGGAATTCCGGAGTAAATATAAGTAAATTATGGTCAAAAAACCATCGACATCCGACCTCATACACGCTATAATATATGTAATCTAATAAGAAAACAGTGTTATCATTACGGCTATGCTGTAGTTGGAATGGTAGCCATATATATGAATCCGCTGGAACGGAATGGCTGAACCCTCAGGGTGACAATGTCAGCGGTTTGACAGCGAAAACCATTTTTCTCAGACGATTTTAAGTTTTCTTATTTTGACATGGAATTACAGAATAGTTAGAAAAATCAAGGCTTTCATTGACTTGGATTAACTTAGAATTATATATGTTTCCAAGGTGGATTCGAGCTCCTAAGCGCTAGTTGTGGGTTCGATTCCCGCAGGGAACATCGATTTTTTTGCAGCAATGATCGTAAAAATTCATTGTTGCATTTTTTATTTTATGGGGCTTGCGAGCACCGAAAATGGAAAACGGGCACCGAGAACTAAATTTATCCAAGCACACAATGGAGATAACTAAAGTGTAGGATGAGATTTAGGATGTCAATGAATGTAAAATTACACATATTGAAAGAAATAAAAGATATAGAAAAAAGCTCAAGTTCCTTTGTATAAATTTTTTGAAATAAGTATTGACTCCGACGTTACGTAATAGTTTATGCTAAAGTCACCAAGTCAAGGGAGGAAATAAAAATGATGACAGTGCATGAAGTGAGTAAACTTGCCGGAGTGAGTATACGCACTCTACAATATTATGACAAGATTGGTCTTTTACATCCGACGGGATACACCGATGCAGGCTACAGACTGTATGACGATGCAGATTTGGAGCGCCTTCAACACATACTACTGTTTCGTGAATTAGAGTTTCCACTTAAAGACATCAAGGCAACTATAAATAGTCCGGATTTTGATAGAAGCAAAGCTTTGGAACAACAGATAGAACTTCTTAGGCTTAAAAAGGAACATATTGATAACTTGATGAACTTTGCACTTGGAATAAAATTATTGGGAGTGAAACATATGGACTTTAAGGCTTTTGACAGAAGTAAGTTGGATGAATATTCCAGACAGGCAAAGGAATTATACGGTAGCACACCGGAATACAAAGAAATGGAAGAAAAGCAGAAGAATCGTACTGAGGAAGATGAGAAAATCTTAGCAGATAGATTTATGCTTCTATTTAAGGAGGCCGGAAAAATAAAGAATAGTGATCCAGCATCCATTGACGCGCAGAATCTAGTAAAAAGAATACAGGATTATATTACAGAAAACTTATATACTTGCACAAATAAGATCCTGCGTGGACTAGGAAAAATGTATTCAGGTGGCGGAGAAATTACAACGAATATTGATGTTTATGGTGGTGAAGGTACCGCTGTCTTTGTAGCAAATGCGATAGAGATTTATTGTGATAAAGCAGAGTAAATTTTATTTATGTAAATATTATGACGAGTTTAGGTTTATCTGACACGCACAATTTAAAAACAAATTTACATAGCACTTTAGCCAAATGGTTAAGGTGCTATTTTTTTACCACAAAAGGAAAAACGAAATGTCATATAAATTAGTAATTGCTGAGAAACCTTCGGTGGCGCAGTCCATCGCAAAGGTAATCGGTGCAGATAAGAGAGAGGACGGCTACCTGTAGGGCAATGGTTATATTGTCAGCTGGTGCGTAGGGCACCTAGTGGAGCTTGCATCACCGGAATCCTATAAGGAAGCGAAAAAAATCATACAGTGTTGTCTACCGTGTAAATGATGCAGATGGAACGGAGCACCAGAAGTCGGAAGGCTATACCATGCTGAAAGAAGCCTAAAAGCGAAAAAAGGAGATTGAGTATAAGCAGTCCCTGGGAACATTTGTTGTACCAAAATGCACCAAGGTAAAAGAACTTATAAAGGAATATGTCAGAATCTACGGACATGGTAACGGAAGTGTATGGTCATATTATTGATGAGGACTGGCGAAAAAATGCAGAGAGAATGGAGAATGCCTTTTATAATAAGGAAAATCTTAATCCGGATATACATGAGCAGAAAGAGGAAGAAAATAAGATTACCATACCGGAGGGAGTAGATCCTGAACTGCTGATGAAAGTACTTAGCAATCCGGAGATGGCTGCTTTGCTTACATCTCTGGCAAAAACAATGAAAGTATAACTATAGAAGAACGATATTGTGTGGAGTAAGAAATCTATGCTGTATCTTTTTTTTCGTTTCTTGTGAAAAAATTTGTAGTTATTTGTGAGAATTTGTCGAGAAGCACCATGTAAATAATGGAGGGAGGTTTTAACATGACCAAAGACGAAGAAATCAGAATGATAAATGAAAAACTGGATTTTTATGTAATGGAGGCAAGTGATGAGGAGTTCGATACCGAAGAGGTACGCAAACTTGTGAAGCGATTAGATGAATTGGATCCCATACCATTGCCGTGGAAATCGGATGAGGAAGCATTGAAAGACTTCTGGGATTATTGTGAAGAGAGACAGAGGGAAGAACGTATAATATCAGAGATGAAAATTAAGGGTTGAGAAGTCTGTGCCTTTGGAAAAAGTATGTGGTAAAATATATATACGAGAAGTCTATAAATCGTTAAGGAAAGAATCGAAGGTGGTGCAAACGAAAAAGCAGTATTGAGACTTTTCATTAACTGCCCTTTCGTTTGCATCAATTTCGATTTTTTCTGGTTGAACAAAGCGCGTCAACTCTATATGGACTTTTAATTCTGACACTCTATTTATAATAGGATAGCGTGTACACATAGAAATACATAGAATTTATAATTCAGTCCTGTATTATGACACCAGAAATAAGCCTCCCTAAGGAAGCTAAAAAAATATACAGTTATGATACGTTAACAGAGCATATGTGGTTTTGGTTTTATAAAATGTTGTTCTGTAGGCAGAGGAATAATTTTACCACCACAGGAAGAGCACTTGCATATATCTTTATTATAAAGAAGACGGATAATGGCAGGTGCATCCATATCTTTCAGCTTGGAAATATATTTTTTGCAGCCAAGGATGTTTCTGCATAGGGTAATCTTTTTCTTCTTATTTCTGGATGAAAGAAGACCATAGTGCCTGATACGTACAAAACGTTTTGGAGGAACATGCATTAAAAATCGACGGATAAATTCCTCGCCGGATATGGTGATCTCTTTCCAAAGCCCTTGGTTTTTGTAATCTTTAGCAGAAAATGTAACTGTAGATTCTGTCATGTCTTTGATACGGTAGTTGCTGATAGCAATCCGGTGGGTGTATTTTCCAAGGTATCTGATGACAGATTCGGCACCGTCAAATGGTTTCTTGCAATAAGGAATCCATTCCTTTGCATAGCAGGTATTTAACAATTCCTTGAAAGTATAGTAGTTTTTGTAAGGTGCAGCCGATCCATGAAATTCAAGCCTGTCATTTTCCCAAAGCTGCTTAAGTTCAGCCATATATTTTCCACGAAATGTTTTGGAGATCACCTTAATCGGAAGAAAAAAATCTTTCCCGTTGTCTTTCCAATGATTTTTCACATCCAGCCCTCCACCAAGAACAATCGCATGGATATGAGGATGAAAATTCATGGTGCTTCCCCATGTATGGAGGATACAAATATAGCCGATATCAGTCCCAAGATATTTACTATCAGCAGCAAGTTCACTGAGAGTATCTGAAGCCGCATGATAAAGAGCAGTGTATAAGAATTTCTGGTTGCTGTAGATAATGGGATTGAGTTCTTCCGGAACTGTAAAAACCACATGGAAATAAGGAGCATCTAAGATATCCTCCCGCCGTGCATCTACCCATTTTTCTTTTGGAAACTCCTGACACATAGGACAGCACCTGTCACGGCAGGAGTTATAGTGGACTGATATGCAGCCGCAGTCCTCGCATACACTTACATTCACACCAAAGGCACCAGTTTTGCAATTCATGATGTGATAAGCGGCCTTTCGCTGAGCGGGAGAAATACTATGTGTGGATTCAAAAGATGAATAAAAACGATGAAAAACATCCTGAATCGTACAATCCTTACTCATGATTCACCACCTTCCGGGTTGTCGAACGGGCTGCGGATCCCAAGAAGTGTCTTGTTGCTCACATGAAGGTAAACATCTGTAGAGCGAGGATCAACATGTCCCAGAAGTGACTGGATATATTTTATATCTGTGCCACTTTCGAATAAGTGGCTGGCAAAACTATGACGGCACGCATGAGAGGAAACATGACGGTTAATGCCGGCGAGTTTAGCACTTTTCTTAAAGAACTGGTTAACACTGGCTATATCAAGATATCCACCGGACCAGGAACTTGGGAAAAGGATATCTTTGGGGCGACCACATTTGTACCAATACTCTGTGAGAAGGTCTAAATTCTTTTGAGACAGAATTGTATACCTGTCAATTCTGCCTTTGGTTTCACGAACATGAATTGTCATGTTGGTACGGGAAATGTCATCATAATGGAGATGAACGACCTCCGATACACGTAATCCGGAAGAATACATAGTTGCAATAATCGCTTTATGTTTCAGATTCGGAGTGGCGTCAATGATTGTATTTATTTCATCGCGGGACAGAACGGCAGGAAGATTGCGCTCTCTTTTCATAGCTGGAACAGTGTCATCATCCCAGACAGTCTTCAGCACCTTTTTATATAAGAACTTTATTGCAGACCGATAGTGATTGTGAGTTTCAGGAGACCTTCCTTCCAGACGTTTGGCAGTAAGAAAACTTTCCGCATCTTCAAGTGTAAGATCAGAAACATTTTTTCCAATCCAACGAAGGAAGTAACTGACATCAGAGCAATACAGTTGAATAGTTCTTTCACGCAGGTTACGTTTTTCCGCTTCATTGCGGATGGATTCAAAAATATCTTTATACATAATAAAACCTCCAGAATAAGTAGTGTTAATAATTACATCTACCTATTCGGAGGTGCATTAGCGTCATAATTCCGATTGCGGAAGAGACTGAAAAATGTTATTCTTATCATAGGCAGTGGAGCTTTCTTAGTTCAGTTGTTTCGTGTGGTAACTTAACAATAACGGATTATGGAAAGTAATTCCACTGCTTTTTAATAAAAATAAAACTGCGCCACAGCCTTGGCAGGCCATCGCGCAGCGATTTTGTTCAATCGGGATTTTTGCGGTATCTACATTCAACACAGATTATATTTTAGTGAAAGATGCGGATTTTGAAAAATCATTAGCTGTATTATTAAATGCCGGATATACAGTGATATAGATTTCAGATGCTTTAAACCCAAAGAAAATTATACGAGGAGTGAATTATTAGCATGAAAGTTCAGCATATTGCAATCGAAGGAAAATGTTTCTTTATCAACGCTGATATGATTATCAGACGCAGTTCATACCCTTCTGATCTGTAGGGGTATAATATCGTATCTGAACTTCCAGGACTTGTGTGCAGAGGAGGAAGCTGCATTATTGATCCATATGGGCATTATTTGACAAAACCTGTCTGGGATAAAGAAACTATCATTTACGCAGAACTTGATATGAATTTGCCTGCCGCCTGCAAAATGGAGCATGATGCAATCGGACATTATGCCCGTCCGGAAGTACTTGAATTAAAAGTCAATGAAAAATAACAATAAAAAAACACTAAAGAAATTGGCAATCCTTGTAATAGGTTCTATAATTGCGGCTTATGGAATTACACTTGCACTGTATGCTGGATTTGGCGGAGCTACGCTTGCGGTGCTGTGGCAGGGGATTGCAAGAACATTTCACATAAGCATTGGCACAGCATCTTTTGTTGTAGCATTGGGAATGATTTTGTTTGCGCTCATTTACGATAAAAGTCAGATTCACATAGGAACTGTGTTGTACCAGATTGTATACAGTACCTGTGTAGATTTGTTTGCTAACTGCCATATTTACAGTACCTATAAGTGGATCAATTTTTTAATTATGTTGTTAGGAGTGGTTTTGTTTGCTGTCGGAACAGGACTATATGCGTCGGCATCCCTTGGTAGAGGCTCCTATGAGGCAGTCACTTTTGCTTTAGCAGAAAAAAATCACTGGCAGATTAAATTTGTCCGAATGGCATTGGATATTTTGGTTGTTGTTACAGGTGTTTTGTTTGGCGGAAAGTTTGGTGTATGCACGCTTATTACAGTTATCATTTCAGGCCCAATTATCCAATTTGTTAATGCGAAAGCAAAACAAGTTTTAAAGATATGATAGTAAAGAAACTTACAACTTCAAGTTTGTAACGAAGGTATTTGCGATGAAAGGAATTAAGATTGAGTTATTGGGGATTGCAATAATACCTTTAGGAATTGCTGTGACAACAAATAATTTTTGGGGATATGTCCTAGGTGTTCTTGGATTTGGCGTCGCTGTAGTTGGCTGTTTTCTAAAAGATAATCACTGATAACTTCTTGTTTGAAAAATTGAGAAAACGTAATATTGAACAAAAAAGAAATGCACAGTTCTTAGCTTATCGTGAACTGTGCATTTTTGTAAATAAATACTTTTAATTAGCCGATTACGGCATCCTCTGCT